>Ga0209596_1000004_pt1 | contig 248376 bp, 292 predicted proteins | sample M_130807_MF_Meta_FD_187314 | JGI IMG/M metagenome (GOLD analysis project Ga0209596, IMG submission 187314) | Freshwater microbial communities from Lake Montjoie, Canada to study carbon cycling - M_130807_MF_MetaG (SPAdes) (version 2) | ecosystem: Environmental > Aquatic > Freshwater > Lake...
GCTTGGTGCTGGCAAGCAGTATCGCATCAAGGTCACCAGCGATGGCAAGGTGTGCTTTCGCCTCACCAGCTACAGCCATGCGTTTCCCTACGATGGTGGCGACTGCTTCTTCAGCGAGTGGCATTGAACCAAGCATGGGGGGGTGCCGTGCAGCAATCAAACCAGCCGGGGGGTAGCCCGGGCCCTGTGCCAAAAATACAACTAACCGGGGGTGCATACGCCTATCCCCTGCTCAAATTGCCAACTAACCGGGGGAGCCCGGGGCGGGCCCTGTGTCAAGTGGTTCTGAACATGCAGGGCCCGGGGCCTTGACACCCGGGGTGAGAGCTTTGCAACACGCACGGCAGTTTTTGCGGTTCAAAGCAGCATATGTTGCTATGCGGTGTTTATTTGTGGTATTTTGGTGTGTGAGTTATTGAGTATGGGGGCCCTGACATTATTTTTTTATTGTGGTGGTAAAAATTGTGTGTATAATCTACATATGCTTATTGGTATATTGATTGATTTGTGTGAATGATTGAATGATTGAATGATTGAATGATTGAATGAATGATTGATTTGTGTGAATGAATGAAGTATATGAAGTATGATATAGAATATATGCAGTATGTGTATGGAGTGATGTTTACGGTATTTTTTAATATAGGGCCTATATTTCAGATATTGAGTATAATGCGGTGTCGGTGCAGTCGCAATGTGAGTTACAGTATGTATGTGTGTGGTATACTGGGGCAACTGTGTGTGATACAGTATTTGCGAGTTACGTATGTGAGTGGTATTTTTAATTATATCAACAGTATCTTGGGAATTGTGTTGAATGTTGTTGTGATTGTGTGTATAGTTATGTATCGGCCTCGAAGCAGGCAATGATACAACTATATATCTAGATATGAGATTATTACAATTTGTTCGTGATATGGTGGACAATGTGCGTTATGGGTGTTGGGGTTGCAATCGCAGCAACATGCGTATGTTCAACACGCAATTTAGTGCGTATATGTTGCCCAGGGTGACGTATTTGATTGATCATATGGATGTTGGTGGTACTAATGTGCCCGATTTATTGGATCCTGTGAGTGGCAACAGTATTGGCACCATGAGTGTTGATGAGTGGCGCAATGTGTTGTTAAACATACAATTTGCGTTGCAGTATGATACTACTGGTATAAATTTGCCACGGGGCAACAATTGGGATACTGACGAGTATCTGAATAATGAGATGCCCAAGATACGCAGGTTTAGTTTGGGAATGCGGCAATTGGGATTGTACTACAGTTATTTGTGGAATTGAATTGATTATGAGCGAAATTAAAGTAAGTAAAAACGTCACAATCACCATCAAAGGTCAAACCTTTATTTTGAGTGATTGTGAGGCAATTGAATTGTTTAATAAACTAAAAGATGCTGGTGTGAACGATCATACGATTAAATATCCGATGAATCCTGCACCTCATATGGATTGGCCTGCATGGCCTGCGCCATTTGTTCCATCGCCTGGGTATCCTAGTTCGCCGATTTGGTGCGATGGTGGTGAACGTACTGTGCCGTCGGGCACCAAGTTCTTTGGCGATGGAATTCTTGGTTGAATATGACTAAATATGTTAAATTGATTGCCAGGCCCAATACTTGGTTTAAGGCGGCAACAGAAGTGTTTGATTATGATTCTGATGAATATGGCAAAAGAATTACGCTTGAGTCATACAATAAATGGTTAGAATCTGGAACTATTTTAGCTAGAGGCATTCATATTAATGAAGATAGTGTTGAAGCTGAGGATGGTGAATTGTGTGGTATCAATGAATTTGATATGACTATTGTGGATGATGAAAAGAATATTGCGTGGCCACAGCCATTGGGTGAAATCTTAAAAGAGGCGGGTGTAACCATTGACAAAAAAACCAGAAAACAAAATTTTGAAGATGGCATACGATATATTCAAGGTTGACGTTCAGGTATTTCCGTGGTAAAGTAAGTGTATGAAACATTGTCTTAAACAGAGAGAAAAACTTAAAAAGAAGTTTACTTTTGTTACAACTGGATTTGATGGCCCGTGGGAAAAAGATGAGGTAACTATTAATTTTCAGAAACAAACGAAGAAGAAAGATGATTATCATAAATTTTGCTCAAGAATTTCTATGTGGGGAACGGATGATTTTGGTATGGAATTGTTGAATGTTTGTGAAAAAGACTTTCGTGATATGATTAATCTATGCATAAAAACAAACAATACTCCATCTATTGATGTTCTGAAAAAAATGGGGTATATCTTTTGTTGACGCTCAGGTATTTCTGTGGTAAAGTAACTAGTATGAATCAAGAACTAAAATTTAGAATTTGTTATACCGCACAAAATGGACAAAAGTCACTCATTTATAGTGATAATGAGAGATTTCTAATTACTTTAGATGGAAAAGTTCTTGAAAATTACGGCAATGACAAAAGTCCGTGTTGGGAAGCTCCATTTGATGTGGATGAGATACCAATAATCCAACAATACACCGGCTTGAAAGATAAGAATGGCAAAGAAATATATGAGGGTGATATCATTTATCATAAAAACTATAAAGTATATTGTCAATGTATCTGGGATGTAGAAAGACTTACATATCGTTGGGTAGGCAAAAATGTGAGTTTACCTATAGATACCCGTGATGATAATATGACATTAAAAGAAAAAATTGTCGGTAACATCTTTGAGACTCCCAATTTGATTAAATAATATGAGAGAATTAAAATTTAGAGTGTGGTCTGTAGACGATAAACAATTTGTAAAATCAATTTATCATGCTCACACTGAATGTTATATATTCATCCATGCCATGTTTGGAAATCCTGTCATATTTTCTCAATACGGCGAAGAAGTTGAATTGGATGAAACGAAATATATTATTCAACAATACACAGGTTGTCACGATTCTACTAACAAAGAAATTTATGAAGGAGATATACTTGCATATAATCATGGAAATGGAATCAACATCGGTTATGTTGGATTTACATCTGGAATTTTCTTTTTGAATTATTCGGATGAAAATAATGATGAACTTGGATATTTGTTGGTGAGCAATATTAAAATCATCGGTAATATTTTTGAGGATCCCGAATTAATTAAATAATATGAGAGAACTAAAATTTAGAATATGGGACAAAGTAGATAACCAATATCTTAAAGAGTTAGGTGTCTATTATTGGCACGTCTCCCGCAGCTTGGACGGTAAAGAGTTAGAGGGTGAGGCTAATTTATATGATCTATCTATATTGTTGCAGCATGAAAGTTTTGTCGTCCAGCAATACACAGGATTGACCGATTGTAAAGGAAACAACATATACGAAGGTGACATAATCAAAGAAACGCATTTTGAAGGCTGGAACGACGCCGTAGGCTTTGATTATTTTGGAGTAGTTAAGCATGTAGTTTATACTGATGAAACTAGTGGACATCAATTTTCTAGATATTCTTCATTTCCTAAGCTGCAAGCTATGACTGGCTTTGCTGGCAATCCGATTGGGGTCAAGTGTGAGGTTGTTGGAAATATTTTTGGATTTCCTTGCAGGCCCGATCATAATGGTGAATGTTTGATTTGCGATTGTTGGTTATCGGATTGTCCAATGGTAGATTTGGTTAAACTTGACTTGTTATAAAGTGTGTTGTAAAGTAAAGTTATGAAGACTCGCAAGCAATTGAATATATTTGAAATGAGTGTTGATGAATTTGTTCGACACGAAGAGAAAGAAAGACGGAGGAAAAATCTATGCGACGAATGCCGTGGTTCTGGCAAAATAGCAGAGGCTGGAATCTTTAGCAAATATTACAAATGTGAAAAATGCAAGGGAAGCGGGAAAAATAAATAAGATTAAATTATGACTAAACCTATAGGAGCTACGCAACAGCATATAAAAAACAAACCCAATAAAAAAGAACAATTTGATGCATTAAACAAAGCAACTTTACATGCACTTAGGACCGCAGGTTTAACCCGTGAACGCATGGAAAAAACTGAACAGATGTTAAAGAATAAAGAATTTGTTTCGGGTGAAGAATATGAACAGTATTTATTGGATTGTGAATATTTTCACCGGCACACACCATTAAAAATTTACGAACATCTATTTGCTATCAAAAAAATTAAGGATTGAATGAAATATGTTAAATTAATTGCCAGGCCCAATACTTGGTTCAAAGCTGGCACTGAGGTGTATGATTACAATAAATACGGCAAGCGGCTCACGCTTGTGGAGCTTGAAAAATGGGCACATGCTTTTCAGGGCTACATCAAAATAGAAAACGACACCATCACGGCTGTCAAAGGCAGTATTTTAGTTACGGGTATTCGTGTGTGTAAATATGATTATGAATTGGAACTTGGTTACAAGGTGGGTGAAGAGCGACAAGATGGTGAGCAGTGTAGTCTTGATGAATTTGATATAGAAATTATTGACGGTGAAAAAGTTGTTGACTTTGTATAAACTGGGTGGTATATTTAGTGTATTATGACTATTGAACGTAAATTGGCTAGTGTTGTTCGGATTGTGGACATTCAACCCATTGTTGGTGCTGATGCCATTGAGTTGGTCGGTGTCAAGGGTTGGAAGGTTGTGGTCAAGAAAAATGAGTTCAAGGTGAATGATTTGGCTGTTTATTACGAGATTGACAGCTTTTTGCCAATTCGTCCACAGTTTGAGTTTCTACGCAGAAGTAGTTATAAGCGTATGGGTGCTGTTGAGGGGTTTCGTCTCAAGACCATTCGTTTGCGTGGGCAGATCAGTCAGGGTTTATTGACTCCGATTCCGGAGGGTATAATTGAGGCTCAGGAAGGTGATGACTTGACACAGGCACTTGATATTGTCAAGTATGAGCCGCCAATTTCTGCTCAATTGGCTGGGTATATCAAGGGTGTATTTCCGGGTTTTATTCCCAAGACTGATGAAACTCGTATACAGAACTTTGAGGGTGACACAGGCTTTTTGCCACTGGGTGAGCGGGTGTACATCACTGAAAAGTTGGATGGTACCAGTTTCACTTGTTACTTCAACAATGGAGTATTTGGTGTATGTGGGCGCAACTGGGAATTGAGTGACACTGACGACAACAGTTTGTGGCGTATGGCTAAAATGTTGGAGTTGCAGGCAAAGTTGACTGCACACGGCAAAAACATTGCGCTTCAAGGAGAACTGATTGGTGCTGGTATCAATGGTAATTTGTATAAATTGAGCGACCACAAGTTGTATTTTTTTACTGGTTACGATATTGATACTGGCCGCCGTCTGTATTTTGATGAACTAAAGTGGTTGTTGTTTAGGTTGAATGTACCTATGGTGCCTGTGCTTGAACAGCATGAATATGTGTTGCCTACTGAGAATTTGGTGGACGCCATGTTGCGGTATGCTGATGGCAAGAGTGTATTGAACGCAGATGTTGATCGTGAAGGTGTGGTGGTACGTGGTCTTGATCGTGAGTTTAGTTTCAAGGCTATCAGCAACACATATTTGCTACAGAGTGAGTAACTTGGTGTAAAAACTTACAGGCCCCATCTAGCGATGGGGCTTTTTTATTTTAGAATAGATGTGTGTAATCGTAGTTGAACAATTCATTGATTTTCATAATTTTATCTGCTCGGCAGAAGTGATGATCTCGGCAGAAGTGATGATCAATGAATTGTTGTATTTTGTTTTCAACTATCCATGTGTGATCTGTGCCCAGAATGGTACCATCGTATTTTCCAAAAACGTGAGTGTAGCGTTGTATTAATTTATCTTGATCATATAATTTTGCGTGTAACATTATCAAATTTGGGTCATTTCTACTGAATTCTGAAAATGCAATTTCGTTGCTTGCTGAGTGAAAGCCTGCTGCATAATTCAAAAAGTAGTTAGCAGCTGATGGTTTATCGTATGCGGTTATTCTATAGCAATATTGTCGTTGTTGTAGTATGTTGAGGTTGTCATTGAATTTGGATTCTAGCGTGGGAATGTGTATGATGTTGTAGCCTGTGGTGATGCAGACACGGTGATCTCCAATAAATGGTGACCATTTGGTGTGTCTTTTTGTATTGGCGTCTATATTTGGTCTACAATCTAATTGTTGCAGCAAGTATTGTCTTAAATTTTGTTGATTGCGTGTCACCAAGAATTCGTCAACGTCCAAATATAAAATGGATTGATATTCATCGACCAAACGAGTTATATGTGTGTCGGCCAAATCTTGGATCCACATAATGTTGTATTTGTTGGGAGTTGGATTGAATGCTGGTATTACGTTGGCATCAATATTGGTTGTGGAGCCGTCGGAGGTATTATCGTCCAGAATGTATATGTCTTGTGCGTCAAAATAATTGCGATAGTATTGCAACCATTTTGGCAAAAAGTATGGTTCATTTTTTACGGTTGTGAGCAAAGCGATTGGTTTCATAATTATTTAGAATAGATGTGTGTAATCGTAGTGTATAAGTTGACTCAAATGGTGTACGCTACCATTGAAGCGTTGGGGAAAGTGATAATCTAAAAACTGTTGTGGTTGATTATCTATTATATACAAATGATCTGAGATTGGTGCGCCAGGCTCAAATTTGCTGAATTGGTGTAATACTTGTTGATATCGTTGCGCTGTATATTGCATATCAAACAATTTGGCGTGTAGCAGCAAAGCACCTGCGTCGTTGCGTTGATGTTGTGAGTGCCATTGTTCATTGGTTGCCGAGTGTTGTCCAGTATTGAATTTCAATGCATAGTTAGCGCAGTATGGTTTGTTATATGGTATACAATCATTGGCATATTGTCGTTGACTCAAAATATTTTTGGTAAAGTCGAATGTTGTTTCTCCTTTTTCTGGATAATGGATTATGTTCCAACCTGTTGATATCAAACAATTGATACCATTATTGATTTGTTGTTCAATGTATGATCGTAGATTTGGGTTGTGTGTTGGCACAATAAATTCATCAACGTCCACGTACATCACGTATTTGTAATCGTGCAGTAGAGTTTCAAATTGCAATCGTACATGTTGTGTCAACCATTGCCAGTCAAGGTTGTGGTTACCAACGAGCAGTTGTGTACGTATGTGTATATTATTGGTGCAGCCGTCATCACTGTTGTTGTTGAGCACCAACATGTCTTGGAGATCAAAGAACTGGCTGTAGTATTGAATCCATTTTTTTAGAAAGTAGGATTCGTTCTTTACGACGGTAAATATGGCAATATCTCGTTTCATATAACAACAATACATATGTATGTGTATATGTTTGATAAAAATGCCAGTTGTGTTTTGATATCTGTGAGTGATCCGTTGTTGATGTATATACGAATACTTAATTGGCGCAATAGGCTACAATACTTGTTTGATAATTTGTTTATTGCTGTGAGTCCAGGTCCAACTGATAGAGATGCTGCTGAATTGACTCAGGTACGGCAATATTTTGATCAACTCACACAGAATGATCCCAGAATCAAGATTGATTATTTGGATATAGGTGAAGGTAATCATGGTGTAAATATACGCACTGTGTTGAGTAAAAATTGGGATCAAATACGTGACATTGTTTTGATCATGGAGGATGATGATTTTATTGTCAACACTGATACGTTGCAGATGTATATGGACAAAATCAGAAATGGTGATGTTGATTATGTGGGTGAAGTGCGTGGGTGTACCAACAACAATGATTTATTGGCGTTTGAGCGAAAGATTGGTATTGAAGATAATCTTGTTGAATCTGGTTTGAAAAATGATTTGTATTGTTTGCATTACCATCCGACTCATTTTTTGATTCGCAAGCAACATCTACGACCCGACGATATATTTGAGGCACACAATCTTCCTGTGGGATCTAAAATCAATATGCGGGGTCGTGAGTTTTCGGTGGACATGGATACTTCTATGGACACGTTTGTGTATTTCAGCATTAATTTGATGAATCGCATAAATCGTGGCTATGAGCATTGTATGTATCAACAAAACATATCTGAATACAGTGACAAATTTGCGTACTGCTTTTATCAGGGTATTCATCATCCTTGGTTGCAAGATGGTGGTGATTTTGAACAGATGGCTACAACTCGCTATCATTTTCATATTGGGTCAGCGACGTGTTTGGGTAGATTCGGATTTGAGACTCACAGTATTTTGACCCAACCAATGTTTGAAGAAATGGATAATTATCGATATGATTCGGATTTGCAATACACCGTAATTGAAATTTATCGTAGATATTATGTATATAAATGCGCATTTGATACTGTAAAAGACGATGTTGAGTTTGTTCCTTTTGTTAAAACTTACAATCAAAATTTCACTCAAGCCGAGCAGTATTTTGAAAAAATAGACTTTGATGGTATTCTAAAAAGTAAAGACCAAGTATTTATATCTAAGAAAGTATATGAAGTTGTATTCAAACACATTGCTGGCACATATTCGCTCTGATCGATTTTTGTAAAGAACTATTGTTTTATTACTATTTATAGTAACATAGGTTAATAATATGAATTCTACACAATTACATAAGATAGTAAAAAAACTACAAGATCAAATCTTGACTGAAAGTCACGATCTTGTTTTGCAACAAGCTGGCGCAGCTTTGAATAAAGCTCATACTGCTGAAGATTTTATGAGAGGGTTTGTTGGAAAGAGGCTGAAAGATTTGTTGGATGCTGGAAGCTTTGCCAATTTGTATGTGATGAACAAGTATGGTATTGGTAGTGAATATGATGAGCAAGATGATAAGGTATTGTTGAATAAATTATGGCAAGCTGCTACTGGATTTATCAACAATCGTGTTTTGGAACCAATCAGCAAGCAACGCAAGGTTTGGGATGCTGAAAACTATGCAAAGCCAGAATATATAGATTGGAAAAAGCAACGTGCTTTGGTTGGTAAGGCATATAGAGATGCTAGAGACAGTGGAAGTGCGGATGCTGATGAATTGAAAAAACAATATTTCAAATTAATCTCGGAAGATCCTACACTGGGTGATTACAGAAACATGATGGATGATATGAAAATAGTGGTTCAGCAATTTCATAATAAACGATTAACGTTGAAAGATGTATTACCAGCGTCGGAGGATACTGAGCAAGACAAAAAGAATTGGGCGTCTGTCGAAAAATTATATTCAGATTTTCGTAAAAATACAATTAAAGAACAATCATCTATGCCTACAAATTATCCTGCTGTTAAAGTATTTGTGTCTACTGTTGGTGGAATTCGTATATTGATGTGGAAGCAACAAAACTTTGACCGAGAAGTTGGTAGCGATGCTAATGTAAAAACATATGGTAATTTTGCAAGCTTGATTCGCAATCTTGGTGTTGATCCCAGCAAATTAATGACATCGGATCGTGATGCTGTGCAAGTATTAAAGTTTTTAAGTTCCAGTGAAATTCGTCAACTCACCAACAAAGAAAGTGTGATCACCACAAGCATACCACCAGAAATTATGGATAAATTCAGTACCGATAAAAATTTACAAGAAACCAATTCTATGACCAAAAACCAAAAATTCAAAAAACTCATTCGCTCAATTATTGCCGAAGAGTTCAAAGGAAACCCCAATGATGCAGCTGAAGTAGAAAGCGACAAACTTACTGCGCATTTAAGTGAAGATTCTGTTGCTGATGATATCAAGGATTTGGAGGCATTGTTGGCAAATCCAGATGCATCCAGAGCAAAAGATTATGGCAGCATTGAAAACTATAAGAAAATGTTGCGCAGCAAGATTGCACGTTTGAAGGGTGATGAAACTGGTATGGGCCCGGAATATCGTGTACGCAGTGATGAACCAGCACCATTTGGATATGGTCTTGATGAAAAAGGTGATGTCAAGAAGGTGAGTGCCAAGGCGTTGGATCAAACCAAGGATGGTACAATCGATACTGGAGATGCTGTGGTTGCATCAAGAAAAGAAAAGATTGCATTGAGCACGGGCAACAAAGCAGATGCTGCATTTTACAAAAAGATCAAAGCTATTGTAAATAAACACAAAGGTCGTAAAGTATAACATATGAAGATGTCTCGTATCGAACTAAAACAAATTATCAAAGAAGTTGTAGACTCAGTATGCAACGAGGTTCTGAGTGAAGACTATTTTGCCAGAGTAAAAGCCACGCCACTTGATAAATTTGTGGCTCAAGAGTTAAGCGAGGCTGATATGCTTGGTGCCACAACAAAGGCAATGACTCCAGATGAAATGCAGGCATATTTGCAAAAGGTTCGTGGTGAGCCTGTTGTGAATAAAAAAACAGGGTTACCTAAGTTAGATAAAAATGGTAATCCTGTATATGTGTCCACGGCTGACAAGGTGGATAAATATAAAATGCCGTATGTTCACCGAGGCAATATTAAAATCAAGGATGAAAGTGACCGCACGTTTGATTTGGATAAACTAAAGGCAGCAATCACACAACGTCCAGACAAGATTCTGAAGCAGAACGAAAAGATCACGCACAGTGGTGGCGGCAGCACAATGTATTACAACATTGGTTTACCGGCACTGAAAGGCTTGGCGGTCAATGAAAAGACTGGAGAATTTGTGGTGGTGGATACATGTCCTGGTGCTGGTGCTTGCAAAGTATATTGTTATGCCAAAAAAGGTGGATATGTTCAATGGAAGGCAAGTTCGTTGTCACAAACACGATTGTTGAACTTTTTGTTGAATGACCCACAAGGATTCAAAGCCAAATTGGAGAGTGAGTTGTCCGCAGCAAAAAGCAAGTTTGGTAAGAAAGGAACAAAAGTTGTGGTACGCTGGCATGATGCTGGTGACTTCTTTAGTCCAGAGTATGTGGATTTAGCATACAGTGTAGCCAAAGACTTTCCAGATGTTGATTTTTATGCTTATACCAAGATGGCCGGTGTGGCATTGGGCAACAAACCAAACAACTTCAAGATGAATTTCAGCATGGGTGCCACCCCAGATCAAGAAAAACAAATTAATTTCAGTAGCACCAAACATTCAACTGTTGTACCAAAACCAATGTTTACCGATTTGATCCTCAAGGATGCGGATGGTAAATTGGTAAAGGTTGATGGTAAGATGCAATTCAAATCACCAGATGCAGTGGAAACATTGAAGCAGAAGTTGGCGGCGAAGTATGGTGTGAACAAAGATAGTGTGATCACTTACGACGAAATGATGAAGATTCCAGTTGGTGACAAGCCTAAATGGAATGTGATCATCAAGCCTGGTGATGGTGATGATGCCGCAAATCGAGCAGACGTGATTGGGTCGTGGTTATTGATTCACTGAAAAAAACTTAAAAAAGATTTGATGTTTTTCAATTTCCAAGATAGTTATTCGTATATGACACCAGTTTGTGTACAACATATTAAGCGTGAATGGTATAATACAACCTTTGATAAAAGAAAGGTTGGCGGCTGATATTTTGTATACATAACTAATAAAAAAACAATATCAACCGTCACCCAGAAATGAGTGACGGTTTTTTGTTTGAAAATGTTGGTAAAAAAATGATGTTGACAGTTACAGAAAGGGTGCTAAAGTAATAACAGTTGCGAGACAAAGCGCAGCAAAGAAAAACGAAAAGAAAAAAAAGACAGTTGACAGCGATAAAAAGTGTGATAGACTGTTAGAACAATTTAAGAAACGAAGGCTTGAAACTCCATCTGTTGAGCCTCCGCCAGTGAGTTGGGAAACCAACAATAAGGTAAAGTCTGGAAAAATCAATTGATTGGTCAACGGGTGTTATGCTGCAATACAGAACCCGTATGGCGATGAAATTGCGATTAAGATCGTTATTTTCTTTATATGTATATGATATGGGTATACTACATGAATTAGGAACAAAATATAATACGGATAAAGCTTGGTGTCACAGATACATGGATTTTTACGAACAATTTTTTGCGCCGATTAAAAATGATGTTAAAAAAATTATTGAAATCGGTGTACAATGTGGCGGAAGCATACAAACATGGTTAGAATATTTTCCAAATGCAACCGTGTATGGAATTGATTGTGCGCCTCGACCAGAAGTTTTGCAACATGAACGTTTTGTTTTCATTACAAAAGACGCTTTGAAAGAAGACGTTTATGGTATGTTTTCTGATGGAGACATTGATATCGTAATTGACGATGGTAGTCATTACATGTCGCAGCAACAAGATGCAATAAAATATTATTGGTCAAAAATAAAACCCAATGGTTATTTTGTAATGGAAGATTTACACACATCATTTGCGGGTGAATCACACAATCCACAATATATTGATAGATTACCAACAACATACGATTTTCTCGCAAACAATCTTGATTCGCAAGATGTCGAATTGAACGCAATTCGAAAACAATTTTATGAACGACACCACTACAACCGTGATGGTGGATTGCATATCAATGCAAGTCTTACGTGTGTGATCAAAAAGTAATATATAATTTTGCCACCTTAGCTCAGTTGGTAGAGCATCAGTTTTGTAAACTGAGGGTCGTCGGTTCAACCCCGACAGGTGGCTCCAGTTTTAATGTTGGATATCCTCTATGTAGTAAGAGCATTGCCTGTGAAGCAATCAAAGGGAGTGCAAATCTCCTTATCCACCCCAAATTTAATGGCCTTATCGTCTACGAATGAAATAGGATTCTGGATTCTCAATCCGGAGAACTCGGTTCAACTCCGAGTGAGGCTACCAATTTACAATGGTCTATTCGAACATCAGCTAGTTCGCTAGTTTTTCAAACTGGAAAAGTGGGGGCAGCACCCACATAGACTACCATTTACGGTCCGGTGGTGAAACTGAATATCACACAACATTACGAACGTTGAATTTAGGGTTTAACTCCCTACTGGACCACCAATTTAGTTGTCAGATGCAAAATTCTGAGTTCCGTTATATTCAACTACCGAGAACAGGCATCAGGAGCGATCATGCTCTGCCAACTAATTAATTTATGATATCCGCCCATGTTCCAAGGCAGGCGACAGAGACTCCAAATCTCAGTGGGAAAGTTCGATTCTTTCGGCGGATGCCAATTTAACAAATGCACATGTAACTCAGTTGGTAGAGTGCGAGTTTTCCAAACTTGCTGTCGTGAGTTCGAATCTCACCATGTGCTCCAATTTCCACTAATATAAATGAGATAAATAAAAAACGGCATGGTCTCATGTAATGGGTTCGATTCCCAACCCGCTGATGAAAATCAGAAGTGTAAGCCTGTATTATGTGAAGTGGAATCAATTTTTATGGGATTGTAAGAGAATGGCTTCATCGCTTATCCTGTCACGATAAGAAAGTCGGGTTCAAATCCCACCAGTCCCGCCATTTTTCAAATACATTAGGTGAAGGCAACGAACGTAGTTTAATTGGTAAAACAACCGCACGAATAAGCGGTGATCATTCAGTTCGAGTCTGAATCAACAGTTGAAGTAGTAAGTAATGTATTGACACTGATAGACATTGAATGTTATAATCTGACGAGATTATGATTAGTAAGTGGAACAACGTGAAATCCAGTAAACACTTTTGAAAGAGAGTCGGTTGAAGTCCGAACGGAAGTGCAACGCACCCTAAGTAGTGGTAAGAGAATCCACGCTTTCAAATCAATTTTTTAATTCCCGAGTAGTGTCAAAGTAGCACGGAACGCTGTTAACGTTCTTGTGAGGGTGCGAGTCCTTCCTTGGGAGCCAATTTCAATTCCTATCTAGCACAACGGTAGTGCGTCAAACTGTTAATTTGATGGTTCTTGGTTCAAATCCAAGGGTAGGAGCCAATTTTTAATGGTAGTGTATCCAAACTGGTGAAGGAGATCGACTGTAAATCGATTGCCATGTGCTAAACTTGTAGGTTCAAATCCTATCGCTACCACCAAATTTCGTGTAATAACGAACAGATAGGTTAAACCGCTAAACTTCTAGAAAGCTAAAGTTTTATCTATCTGACAATTTTAATGGGAGTATCGCATAGCGGCAATTGCAAGACGCTGTAAACGTCTCGGTTCACGCCTTCGTAGGTTCGAGTCCTACTGCTCCCACCATTTTAATCTGTGTGTAGTTCAGTAGTAGATCAAAGCACTGCTATGATGGTAAATGACACCGCAAAAGGGCAGAAGAAGCTTAGGCCGTTGGTGCAAATCCAACCACACAGATCAATTTATACATTTGGAAATAATATGCAACAAAATATATTGAAAAGGTTGCATGGTGTAAGGTAACATACTCAATCCTATTGTTTGAGAGATTATTAACCACATAATGTAGTTTTTGACAGATGACGTGGTAAAGACCCCGATTCATCATCGGGGTCGGAAAGGTTCAACTCCTTTAATCTGTCAATTTATTTTTAATCCGGATTAAGCTAACTTAGTAGAAGCGTCTGTTTGAAGAGCAGAATGAGTCAGAGCGTAACTGACAATCCGGGCCAATTTTAGTAGTAATCGCACTTGGTATCGCCCAAGTTTAACATGGATGAATCGGAGTATATCTATGGATCTGTGGTGTCACGGAGCGGTGAATGATTTAGAAACATATGATTATAAATACAGTTCCAACGGTACCAAAACTTATTGCCGCAATAGCAAATTGTTTGCATCCAAAATTGTTGAAACCCGAGTATCGGCAAACAAATGCAAATAATCCTATGTATGGACATTGTTATGTTGCTACCGAGGCGTTGTATTGTTTGATGAATAAATTTTCATTGACTGATACGTTCAAGCCATTTCAAGCAAAAGATGAAAACAACGTGAGTCATTGGTGGTTGCAAAGTCAAGACGGAGTGATCATTGACATAACAGCATCGCAATATACGAGTGTTGGTAAAACGCCGCCATACAGCAATGGCAAGTCAAGATCTTTCATGTATCCGTCACCATCAAAAAGAAGCAGAAACGTGATGGAAGCGGTTCTGAAAAAAGTTGTTGACCTATGACGAATGTGTGGTAAGATGTTTATAGTTCGTTGACAACAGCAGATACAATTTTTAATGGATGTGTAACTCAACTGGATTAGAGTATTCGGTTCTTACCCGAAAGGTTGTGGGTTCAAATCCCACCACATCCACCAATTTAATGGGTAACTGACCCCATAAGTGACTGCCGACCGGTACATTCGGTAAAACACAGTGACAGCTTGGAAAGACAGCACCAATTTAATGGGATTCAAGCTTTAATGGTGAAGCAACTGGCTTTTAACCAGTGGAACACGGATCGTTACCGTGGAGTCCTACCAATTTAGTTATTTGACAAAGCTAGTCAAGAAGGTTTGTATTGGGTCGCCCCTGATACTTTTTCCTTGAAGATAGATACGAATGTAGTTTAAGAGAAGAACGCCCGCCGTAGAAAGCGGGAGATTTAAGGTGCGACTCCTTAACGAATGTAGAACACATTTTATCGTGAAATCCTTTCAAAAATCCAATTTATGGGGGTATGGTGTAACTGGTTAACATCGCACACTGTCACTGTGCAGACTTGCTCGGTTCAAATCCGGCTACCCTCGCCATTTCAATTGTCTCTTAGCTTAAGAGTAAAGCCCACAACTGATAATTGTGTGACGACGGAGCGTTACCGTCAGAGACAACCAATTTTTTGAGATAGCTGATAAGGTCTGAAAAACATGATAAGTAAGACACAAACTGAATAGTAACAAAGATCATCTTTAGATTTACAAAGGCTTAGTAAATCGATATTATGTGAGTGAAATTTGAGGAAAGCAACTAAGCAACAAGTTTCTGATTACATAGGATCTGTGTATGAAGGATTTTTCAAAATATTTTAATGCATCCGTAGCTCAAATGGATAGAGCTTCCGGTTTCTACCCGGACGGCTGTAGGTTCAATTCCTACCGGATGCACCATTTTTGATAGAGTAGTGTAATGAAAGCACGTTACAGAGGTTAGCTGTAGCTGGGATGATCCAAATTTATTTGGGTAAATGTAAACGACGACTACGGAATAACCTATATTTTAGATGTATTAATTCTCATGATTGTCATGTCGATAAACTCCAGTAAGGTAATAAAACTTGAGGTTTGGGTTTGATTCCCAACTCTATCACTAATTTATAATTGTATTCTATATATGATTGATATTTATTTGTAACAACCATAACAATATGAAGAAAAAACTATTTGAGAATATCGGCAACAACACATTCAAACTCAGAAGCAATCTGAATGAGAGCGTTCTTAAGACAAGAATGACACTCACCAATCCTAAAACTGGTGCTGAGTCGGATGTTGATCTTACGGTAACATACACCGCTACTAAATCATCCCGTGGGGAACGTGAACGTGGTACAGGTCTTCAGTTGTCGCCTGATGATGAAGGGTCAATTGAAATTGAAAGCGTAAAAGATTCAACTGGTCAAGACGTTGTTCTGTCAGACTCTGAATTAGAACAACTAAAGGCCGACATCGACGAGCGTTTGTCAGATGCTCACAATGATTACGATGAACCAGATAATCTGTGAAGTAATTTCACATTTTTGACGATATGTATAAGAGTGTTTGGTGTTAACCGCACTTTTTATCGTTTCGTGTGTGTGAGTAGTTGATGAAGGAGAACGAATTGACAAATCAACTAGCACCAAACACATTTTGCTCACATAGCTAAATTGGAGACAGCACTTCGGTCCTAACGAAGCGATTGAAGGTTCAAATCCCTCTGTGAGCACCACTTTTGTATTGACGTTTTATAGGAACGTAGCAAGATGACTACAGTTCTTTTATTAATGGGCGTGTAACTCAACTGGATAGAGTGCGAGTCTTCGAAACTCGAAGTTGCAGGTTCAAATCCTGCCATGCCCACCACTTTTTGAACACAAGGCGAATATTTGTCGCTAAGACGACTGGAAAACGTATCCAGCTAACTGCCGAGTGAAGTATCCACGGTGCGACTCTGAATCGCAACTGGCTCTGAGAATTGATACTATGTTGGTATAAATAATCCAACTGTGTTCAAAATAATTGCCTTATTAGTATAAGTAGTTTATTATGCAAGTTCGGTAAACTTGAGAATCCAGTGCAAGTCTGGAATAAGGCTCCACTTTTACATATTTATTACTATATGATACTATTAAAAGATTTGTTGAATGAAGCACAACCCGAGTTGACTGTATACAGAGGTGTTAATCCCACATACGGTGATATAGGGTTGGGTATAAACAGCACCAAGATTGGTGACAAGTTAGTGGCTACACTGGGACCAAATCATACAAACAATATAGAAGTTGCAAAAAAATTTGGTAAACAAATAACAACTACTAAGTTAAAAGGGCCTGGATTAGAATTGTCGCATTACAATGATATAATTAAGTTGTATAAACAGTATGAAAACATGTTGCCCGTTGGTCTTGCTGGTAAAATTAAAAATAGTAATGGACAAGCTCAATTAGATTTAATACAATTAGCTGGTAAAGATCTGCGCAATATATTGAGTAAGAGATATGGATACATCAAAAGTCCTCTTGCAATTAGTGATGCTAGTTATTTGAGTGAAAAAGGTCTGACTGGTGATCTGTATATTCCATTGAAATAATTTTTGTTGAGATTCAATTTTGCCTCCTAAACATAGATAGCGATGTGTTAGTTTCGTAAACTAAAGAGGACAGTGCAAGTCTGTCATGAGGCTCCAATTTTAATTGACACTTAGCGTAATAGAAACGCAATCGGCTCTGACCCGAAAGATTGTAGGTGCAAGTCCTACAGTGTCAGCCAATTTTATGCATCGTTAGCCAAATGGGAAGGTTGCGGTCTGCAAAACCGTAGTGGCAACACAGAGTTAGTTCGATTCTAACACGATGCTCCATTTTCATATCGCACCCACCAAATTTTATATTGCCTTATTAGTTGGGGTCATCATTTTAATATTAATTATTTCAATAGCACATATATACTTATATATTAAACGAGGTATATATCTATGATTATTGATTGGGCAATTTACTATCAGCAAAACAAACATCTTCCATATAATACTATTATGGAGGGCTACAAAAAGCATTTGCGTGAGTATCAAGAACGGCTGACTCATATAAATCAAATAAACCAAGCTCCAGGATGTGGACCAGCAGGCCCAGCAGATCTACCAAATCCTACACCTAGTGTAACTCCTAGTGTAACACCTAGCTTGACTGCAACTCCTAGTGTAACACCTAGCTTGACTGCAACACCAAGTGTAACACCTAGCTTGACTGCAACACCAAGTGTAACACCAACTAGAACTGCAACACCAAGTGTAACACCAACTAGAACTGCAACACCAAGTGTAACTGCAACACCTAGCTTGACTGCAACACCAAGTGTAACTCCAAGCACATCTACTCTGTAACACATAGAAGTTGACAATTTACAAAGAGCCACAAGCCTTAAAACTTGTGGCTCTTTTTTTATGATCTTGGTTCAGCATTTTTCTCTACTTATTATAGAGAGTATGATTAAACTTAAACATTTGCTATTAGAAAATCCGGATACTGTTGTCTACAATAGTAAATATTACAATTATAATAGCAATCACAATCGTAGTGCGTTTTTGGTGTATGATGATACTGTGAGCAAGCGTGAGAATTATTTTGGGTATGATCGTGACACCAATAAGTTTTATAGCAACGACGCCGATGTGATAAGTGACGTGATACGGATGGAGGATCTACCCCCTAACGAATCGCCGTATGCGACGGAAATCATTAAATCTATGCGGCGCAACAAGCGGGGTGGAGGTCACAATGATTTGTGGACAATATTGCAAGAACTGGATAGAGGCGACAGATGGCCGGAAAATCGAGGTCGTTTTTTTGAAGTACCCGATGATACCAGACCAGCCGGCGAAGTGACCATCATGACATTTTGGTCCAACAAAGAAAATGCTGCTAAGTATAAAGATACGTGGGATAAAATATGTGGTGAATTGCGATTGAATCCCAAGGAGATATTGTATAATCCCGGCAGTCGTCTGTTCACATACGATGAATTTTATGAAACTGGCAAGCAAGATAAACCCGTATCAACTGGTGGTTCGTCTCCTGTAAGTATGTATGGGTTGGGAACCACTGGTGAGACACTAAAGGTTGGAGACACTGTTAAGGTCACTGGGTTGGGTACTTATAGTCCTATTGGAAGCATAGTGAGCGTGGGTAATGATGGTAAAGTTGCAAGAATTAAAATTATAGACAACAACAACTTTGATTCGGTTCGAGTGGGCAGTGAAATAGAGTTTCCCACCAACACATTGAATAAGGTTGCGGCACCAACTACTCCTGTGCCTGTGCCTGTACCCGACACTGGTGAATTGGATCAAATGATACGGGAGAAAGACGAGCAGTACAGTCAAAAGAGTGCAGATTTGCATGTAAAGGGAGCAACTTTGCCGCCAGCACAAAAGCGACAATTGCAAATTGAAGTAGATAAGTTGGCTGCTGAGATTGAGTATTTGGAAGCGGCTAAAAAAATGGCTACGAGTCTCAATATATCAATGAAGCGGGATGATGTGTTTTTAGTTAACGGAATGAAGATTGCGGTCGAAAGGGCGATGGCGAAGCGAGATCATGGTCAGAAGTATGATTTGAATGTTGAGTTGGAACGAGTATTTCCAAACATGAGTATTGCTCAGATACGGCAAAAATTTGGTCGTCTTGGAATACCTCTTAGAAAGATGGTGAAAGAGGTTATGAAACATTATTTGAAAGTGGGAAAGTGATGAAGAATACCGATTCACAATTGGCTGAGGACATCAAACGTGGAAAACCTGCGGTCAAGCGTAGTCCACAGTGGGGTTCTGTGAGAAAAAAACATTTGAAAAATAATCCGGTGTGTGCTGCGTGTGGTGCAAAGATCGGTGTTCAGGTACATCACATTCGACCATTTCATTTGTTTCCGGAACTGGAATTAGAGCCTAGCAATTTGATTACGTTGTGTGAAACATTTATTGATAATGGTGATATCACAGATGATAACCATCATTTGCATTTGGGTCACAAGGGAGATTTTCATAAAAATAACAAAAAAGTTTTGGAAACTGTAGATGCTTATAGGCAAAAAAAAGCCAAGTTGCCAAAGCTGGAAGGTTACGATTTTCAGTCTCTCAAAAAGATTTTGTGAACAGCTTACACCACAAAAATATCAATAACTGACGGTCAACGGCACCGACGGAAGTCTCACGCCAAACACTCTTCAAAATTTGGCCACCAAATTGTTGGCTGATTTGTTGTATTCTAGAATATTTATATGTTAAATCTAGCATCATATGACAAAATTTAAGCAACTGGCACAAGATACCGTGGTCCGCAATGTAATCACTGAGTTTATTGCGACACAATACACACAAAACCAATTAATTTCCGAGACATATCATGGTGTGGACCCGAAATCCAATCTACATTATGCTATCCAATTGGGTGAACAGATCGGTAAAGATATTCAGATAGATATGTTATGTACATATCTTAATGAGCACCCAGTTCTAAAGGAAGACATTTTTCAGCGTGGTTTGGCTCGTACCAAGGCATATTTGACCACGCCACTGGGTCGAGGTTTTGGCGACGCCAAGAATCAACAGATGATCAACAATCTGTTTAATACATTCAAAAAGAATACCGATAAAGTTGTGGGTCATGGTCCCAGTCCATTTACACCCAGCGAGGAAGATCAAAAGAATGCTCCAGCACGTATTCAACAAATTTCTGCTTTGTTTGGTAAGCGTTTTGCAAATATTCAAACAAATCCAAAGTTGGTGAAACAACCAACGTCGGCGGAAGCTCAGGCTGGTATGGGTCGTATTCAACAGATGTTGGATCAATTGCGTAGTTCTGGATTTGTAAAGGGTGCTGATAATGTAATTGATGAAATTGGTATTTTTGCTCGTCAACATCCAGTATTGACCAACAGCATTGTTGCTGGTTTGGTTGCTGTTATGACACTTGTAGCTGCGCCTGGTTGGCTTGCAGGTTTACCATTACTCAAGAAGTGGGTAATTGGTACAGCACTCAGAACTTTGATTGGTGTTCTTAAAGGAGAAAAACCAACTCAGGCAGCTGCAAAAGGTGCTGCCGTATCTGGTACCGGTATTGCCATTGGTAAGCTGCTAGGATTATTTTATGATCAGTTGGCTGCGTGGTTGAGTGGACCCACGGATGGTTCACCATTACCAGTTCCACAACCTACAACGCCATATCAACCAGTTGCAATGGATGTGGACACAAGTAATTTGGGTCAAGAAGAATATTTGTCGAGTTACAGAGGCGATTTGATCAATAAAGCATTAAATGCGGCCAGTGCGGAAGAATATCAAACTTACATACAACAAGTTAAAAATTTGGATGCTCAATTTCAATTCAATGGCGACATTCCCCCATATGATGCAACATCTGCTAGTGGTCAATTACCAGTAGCACCAGTAGCACCAGTAGCACCTGCACAAGTGTCACCTGGTAATGTGTTACCACAACAACCAACTGTTACTGGTGTGGATATTCCACAAGCACCGGCACCGCTTAATTTGACACCAAAGATTAATGCGTTGAATTCATTGATTAGTTCAACGGATGTAAAAGGTGCTACGGCACCAGCGGCACGCACAGCTGTTCAAAATTGGGTCAATGGTGTGACTCAACCAGAAGCACAAGCAATGTTGCAAAACCCAAATCTTGTGAATCAACTGATGCGCAAAGGAGCGTTGGGGATGTTGAAGCAAAAGTTTGGTATAAATGAAGTTAGTGTATCAAAGGAGCAAGCTGAATTGGATTATTTGAAGGCAGAATTGATGGGCGGGGCAGCTGCACTTACATTGGTAAATGAAGCCAATCCATTTACAACCGCAAAGAACTTTATGTTGGGTGGTCCAAAAGTAGGCGGCGACAATAGTCGTTTGGATTACAAACAAGTTGAAAGTGATTATTTGAAATTCTTGAATAACATGGAGACTCAACTTGGCACCAAGACAGAAAAAGATACTTTGGACTCATTGAAACGCTACGACAAAGTATTTCCAGGCGTTTATGATTATGTGTCTAAAGTCAGAACTTGGTTGTATGGACCAGAACCAGCATCCAACAAACCATTACCGGATGCAGTAGTAGTTCCACCAAATGAAACGCCCACACCAAGCAATCCAAATCCAGATCCAGCACATCCTACAGATCCAAAAACAATTCCGTCAGATCCTCCAAAGCCAGGAGATGCGCCGGTTGCGCCTCCAACGGCACCAGTGCCTGGTGCTTCAGAAACCGAATTGGATGCAAATAAGATCCGAAATGTTAAAGTATTCTTGTCACGTATGATTGACTTGGGTGATTTGTTGAATCGTACAAATCCAGTAGCATTGACCAAGACTGCATTGCGTGATTTAGCGACTAGTGTGTATACCATTGGTGATGTCATGGTCAATAAAAAAGTTGATGGTAAAATCAATCCTATTGTTGATAAAGCAACTCAAGGTTTAGATTTGCTTGGAGCACAACCAGAAATTAAGCCTGCAAAACCAATGTCCAATGTATTTGCCGAAGCTGATACAACCGCACAAGCTGGTTACAACAACCCAGAATTGAGTAAATTGATTGGTGCGTTGAAGAACGATGTTGTGTTCAAGAATTTGGCACAACGTTTGGGTGTATTGATGGTTGCGAAACCAAATGATGCACGTAGTCTCATGGCACTGCGTAGTTTCTTGAGTTCTATAAATCGTATCATCTCTCGCAATTCGGCAGCGTTTCAACAAAGTGTTGGTAATCCTGTTGCCGTTAAAAAGGAACTCGAAAGTGACAAGGAATATCTCAAGGAAGCGACCAGTCAAGAAATTATGGCATTTAATGCTGAATTGACCAAGGCTGTTGCAAATCTTGTTGCAGTTGCTGGAGCGTTGCGCCAAGCATTTAATCGTAAAAATCCAAAGAGTATCTATAATGTAAAAGGTGCAGCACCGACATCTGCACAAGCGGCCGGTTTTACTCCAGAAAATAAATTGGTAATTTATGCAACCAAAGAAGACACTGGTTTGATACCATCAAGAGTATATCAATTCTTTGGTGGTAAGTGGAATATTATAGCGGCCAATGGATTGCAACCACTTGATCCAGTTGGAGCAAAGAATGCGATTATCAAATTGAATCAATTGGCAAAAGCACATCGTAACGATCTTGACAAGGTTATAAACTTAACCAAGACAAATTCAAAGGACAAGGGTGCGGGTGTATCATCAGACGTGGCAAATCAAATCAAAGAAATGTTTGGTGTCAGCGACTACAAAAAGTTCTTTGTATAAACCATAATAAATCGACACGAAAATACATCTGCTTTCTGGCGGATGTATTTTTTCTTTGTTGACAAACAACAAATATCTGATAGACTGTATGAGTATGAATAATAACATGACAAAGCAAGAGTTGGCAGCATTTGTCTTTAATGATGAATTGAAGGCAGCTGTGCGCAACACTTTGACAAACCATTATGGAGTAAAAGAAGTCAACTATCGTCTATTGAATTACGGTATGGGTATCGAAATTTCAGGCAGCGACAGTTTCACTTTCATTCGAGACGCAATGACCAAGGTATCTGGACTAGCAGTTGAAACCTTTAGTATATTGGGTGAAAATGCAGAAAAGGGTACTGCTTTTTATGTGTATCTCCCAGAAAAAGATCGGGTCTTACAGAAGAAATTGAACAAAAAGTAATAAGTATATAAATGTAAAAGAATGTAATTTATAACATTATTACATACTATATATTTGGTACAACAATCACTCTTAGAAAGAATACACTATGTTAAATTTTTTGCGCAATCTAATCAAGAATCTTTTTGGAAATAGTAGCGGGTGCTGCAAACTTCCAAAAAACGGAGAACTGGCAAATGTACCTCAAAAGGGTTATTTTAACCAAAAGTCATATTGACAATATTGGCAGTTCACAAACAACAAACAAACAGAAAAGAGAAAAATAAATTATGAAGAAGTTACTAACATTCGTATTGTCACTATTGACGGCATTGACCGTTGTTACCGCAGCAGACATCGCAAGCATTTCGCTTGACACGGGTTACAACAACCACTACGTCGTTGATGGTGTCTCCTACGCAAAGCAAACCCCATACGCTGGTATTGGTGCTGTAAAGTCCCTCAAGTATGCCGATGTTTATGTGGGTGGACTGTATGTGTCTGATGGCACCAAGGATCAGTCTCATTGGCTTGTGGGAGCAGGCAAGACCGTTTCCGTGAACAAGGACTTTGGTCTGCGTTTGGACGGCACTGCGATTCGTCACCAAACCGCTGCAAGTGGTTTGCCAAACTCAACTGAACTGAGTCCCAAGTTGGCATTGCAAAATGATTGGGTCACTCCATACATTCGTGGTTCATTCAATCTGGATCTACACCAAAATGGTTACTTTGTTGGTGCAGAGCGTGTGCAGAAGTTGCCTTTGGGCTTTACTCTGACTCCCGCTGTTGAATGGGGTCGTGTCACGGATTATGACGCCGTTCATGTCAAGGGTACGTTGGCTCGTCCATTCACTACAGGATTTGGTACAGTTACTCCATTTGCCGAGGTGGGTTGGTTCGACAACAGCCTCAAGAATGCAAAGTCTGTGTATGCAAATAATGTGTTCGACAACACTGTTGTGTACAACGTTGGTTTGCGTGTATCGTTCTAATCCAACATAGAATAAACAAAATTAAAAGCTGCTGGAGAAATCCAGCAGCTTTTTTGTTGAAAAAAATTCATGTTTTTCAAATTTACGCAATATGTATTAGAGAACATGAAGTACAGTCTACAACCATCATCGTTAGCAGTAGCGGGTCAACCTAGTTTGACCTGATACCGATGGTTTACTTTTGAATACAAACTCTCAAGCTAACCGTTGGTCTCAAAAAGACCAACGGTTTTTTGTTTGAAAAAGTATTTTCAAAAGGCCTGTTGACAAACGATGAAGGTGTGGTATATTGATTACATGTTCGGGGTTGAAACTCTATCTGGTGTCCCCAACGAAGGTTAAAACACTTGATCGGTCACTGGGTGTTATGCTGCAATACAGAACCCAACTGGCGATAAATTTGGTAATAGATAAATACAATTTAATGGGCGGGTAGTTTAGCGGCTAAAATATCACATTTACACTGTGACTATCGGGGGTTCGAGTCCCTCCTCGCCTACCATTTTTCGATGAATGCAAATTCATCATTCTCGGTCCAAAGTGTTACGGTAGCATACGTGCTTTGGGAGCATGGGGACAGAGTTCGATTCTCTGTGGGCCGAGGGAATTTTTTTGATTAACAAATCAATCGGTCATAAGTGTTGAAGTAGCATACGTGCTTTGGGAGCATGTGGAGCCGGAGCGTTACCGGCATGGCCGACCATTTTACCAATATTGTATGAGATTGAGAGACATAAAGAAAAATCTAGAAAGCAACGTAAAAGAACTTGAGTTGATAGTAGCCAAGTCCAAATCGATAACCGATCTAATGCGACATTTTAATTTTCCCGAAAATGGAAAACAAACCAAGTATTTTTGGGAGTTGATTAAGCGACACAACATTGATACAAATCATTTCTATGATAGTAAAGTGTTGACATCGTGTGGACAATGTAGAAAGACGATTAAAGTTCGTCAAAAAATTATCAACAATTCACGATGCAAAAAAGCATTCTGCGGTTCGTCTTGTTCGGCAAAATACAACAACCATCATAAAACAAAAGGAACTCGTCGTTCCAAATTGGAAGCATGGTTGGAGAAAGAGTTGAACAAAAAGTATCCTAGTTTAGTGATACATTACAATCGCAAAGATGCAATAGAAGCAGAACTGGATGTTTACATACATTCGTTGAAGTTGGCGTTTGAGTTGAATGGCATTTTCCATTACCAACCAATCTTTGGTGAAGACAAGTTAAAAGACGTTCAAAAAAACGATGTTGAAAAGATACAAACATGTGTGGACAATCAAATACAGTTGTGTATAATTGATACATCGTCGCAGAAGCATTTCAAAGAAAGCAATTCGGCAAAGTATTTGAATATGATGACGAAGATCATTGACAATAGAATTTTAATGGTGACGTAGACCAACTGGAAGGAGTCATGAGGTTGAGAACTTCAGTAGTGCAGGTTCGAATCCTGTCGTCGCTACCAAATTGGGCATGTGATGTAATAGAAGCCATGCGAGTCTTAGAAGCTCGTCCCGAAAGGGGTGTAGGTGCAAGTCCTACCATGCCCACCAAATTTTTAATGGCTATGTAGTCCAACTGGAAGGAGACGCTACTCTCAGAAAGTAGATAGTGTAGGTTCGAATCCTATCATAGCTACCAAATTTAATGGCACCGTAGACCAACTGGAAGGAGTCGTCTCACTCAAAATGAGAATAGTGCAGGTTCGAATCCTGTCGGTGCTACCAAATTTTAGTTGTTCTTTTGAAATTTTAGTGGGCATGTGGTGAAATTGGTATACACGTTTCGCTTAAGACGAAATCCCGAAAGGGGTGCTGGTTCGAGTCCGGCCATGCCTACCACTTTGCTAGTTTAGACGTATTCACGCCACAGTGAACGAGGGGCGAAAACCCTGCTTAGACGCATTCAAACAAATTTGAATGGTAAGACGGCTCTAAACGGTAGAAATTTTATTTGTAGTTGACATCAGCAAGTATGCGTGTATACTATGTATAGTTCTTTTTAACATGGAGAGGTGGCTGAGTCTGGCTTATGGCGACGGTCTTGAAAACCGTAGGGGCCTAAAAACCCCCGGGGGTTCGAATCCCTCTCTCTCCTCCAATTTAATACAACTCCACTTGACAATGGAACCGAAGACTGATAATATCGTCTCTTGAAGAAATCGGAGATTGTCTAAATTTTACCATCTATATATAGATGGTTGCAAAATGATTACCGATACTAGTATTCCAGAATGAAGATCATTCCGGTTCGCTTATCAAAAAAAAGTAAGTACTTGATTGTACTGAAAGATAAGAAAGGTGGTACGACCGAAACAGTGCTATGGTAGCTCTACGAATCAATAGAGCAAGGTCAAAACAAATATCATTTTGTAACTTTAACGGAAGTGACGTAGATAGTTAGTTTTCTACAGCAGTTTGCTAAACTGCCGTGCCCTAAAAAGCACTGAGGGGGCAGCACCCTTCGCTTCCGCCATTTTACGGGCCAGTAGCTCATCTGGTAGAGCATCTGCTTTGCACGCAGAATGTGGCAGGTTCGAGTCCTGTCTGGTCCACCAATTTATGCGGGTATGATGTAGTGGTAGCCTTCGACCTTGCCAAGGTTGATGTGAGGGTTCGATTCCCTCTACCCGCTCCAATTTAATTGCCCGATAGTGTAATGGTAGCACAAGAGACTTTGACTCTCTTTGTATTGGTTCAAATCCAGTTCGGGCAACCAATTTTGACGGACGTAAGTTAACTTTCATATAGCCCACGATGATTAAATGATTGCGATTTTGTGGGAGCTAGAAGCAATCAGGTTAACCTTAGTCCGTTAGACAATTTATATGCTAGCTGCAATCTGGTGAGAACGTTGGCTTAGGATTGAACTTAAGTTATCAGCGGTGATGGGTTCGATTCCCGTAGTTTGCACCGTTTTTTGATTTAACAATGTGCGTGTTGGGTGGAAACGTCCAACAGCGTGAGGGACACGATACACCCCTGTATGTCTGACCCGGACGAATCTGATCCAGATAGGATAGGGTTGAATTTTTAGATTTGATTGTTAGTGTATAGAATTATAGCACAATACCCGTGTGAGGGTATAGGAGACTGACGTTGGTGGGTTAGACAGTAATGGAACGTTTTTCGTGAGATCCCCATATATTCGCAAGTCACAGTCATCCAATTTAACACAAACACCCGATAGGAGGATTCCGTAAGGGTTTGGGCGCATGTGCCGCATTGCTTTTTAGCGTATAATAGCACGGTTTGTGTTTTTAGATTTACATTGACAAACAATAAAATTGTGGTAGACTGTGTATATGAAAAATGTTTTATGCACCATGATTTTGATTGGTGGATTTGTATTTGCTGGTGAGATTGTGAAACAAGACACTACACTACCGATTACTGTGTATATGATACGAAATGGAGACACAGATCGTACTATTCATCGTGTGTTTTTAACAGAAAAAGCTGCTAAACGTTATGTTAATGATTATAAAGAGAGTCACGCATACGAATATGAAGCAGTCTTACTCAAGGAATAACTATTTATTGAGAGTGGTGGGTTTAATTTTTAAGGTATAATTGCTGGGGCTTCGGCAAGCGGTTGATCCTCATAAGATCGGTCAAGCGGGGTCGGCACCCGTACCAGCAACCATTTTTGTTCTTTGTAAATTTACGGGCGTGTACTGGTTTCGATTTGAGTATACGTTCATTGTATGCACGCAGAAGATGATGGTTGGCTTCTCTAAAGACCCATTAAAACATTAACCGCTGAGGAAAATGTAGTGAGCTACGACTTCTCTTACGAGAACGTCGGCGCAGTTGCAGCCTAATATTGGTTGCCCGTTTGTTCGGTGAGAGTTCGGTAATCGAAACAAATGTCATTTACGGACTAGAACTGAAAACAGTGATTTGTGGTTTCAGTTGACATCTTACAAATCTTAAGAACAACATTTTTTGACAATATTAGATTGTTGTTCCTAACAAATTCAAAATTGTAAAAGCGTGTAGAGTGCGATGATACAATAGTCAAAGACGAGGGTTCAACTCCCTCCACGTCCACCAATTATGAGCCACGACATTACTTAAAAATGATGTCGTGGCTTTTTATTTTCTATATCTATTTATAGTTATGAGCGATTTAACCACCGAAAAAAATGATAGATGTGTGCGGATTGCCAAGCGCAAATACAAAAAATGGCCTAGCGCATATGCAAGTGGTGCTGTAGTCAAATGTCGTCAAGGCAAGATTTGGAAAGGCGTCAGCGAAGAAGTTGTGGATGAAGGTGGATTCAACAAAGAAAAGTCGCAAGGACTGCATGGTTGGTTTGCTCGACGTGGTGGTAAAGGTGGCAAAGGTTGGGTAGATTGTAATACATGTAGAAAAGATCCCAAGACTGGCCAAAAGAAATGCAAAGCGTGTGGTCGCCAAGCAGGTGAGAAGCGAGCCAAATATCCAGCGTGTCGTCCAACACCAAGTCAATGTACCAAAACCGGAGTCAAGAATAAAAAGGGTCCAAGCACAGCTTCTTGGAAACAAAAAAACGAAACCCTTGATTACGCAACAATAGCCAAAGAGTTGTATTTGTAATTTGTATGAGAATCTACAGTTTGCTTTATGAGACCAGCATATATGACTATTTGATTTGGGAACCCCAAGGCAAACTTAAGCATATTGCGGACACACTTGACACATTCAATAAATTTACATCCAATGATTTGTTCAGAGGCATGTCCAAAAAAGAATTGGGTGTATTGCAACGCCATGGTAAAGTGACTTCCAAGGGCAAGGGCAACACCCGCAACATCTATGGGAGTTATCTTGCGAGTGATTTCAAATTGAGTGCGAGATTTGCTTTGGTAAACTACAGAGACAAAGGTGAAGGTGTTGTGATCGTAGTGGATAAAAATAAGTTACCAGACTTAAAAACTGTTGATGATGGTAACTTTGTTACTACTTATATTCCGATAGAAGCAGTCAAACAAATTATAGATTTATCAAAGTTATGAGCAATACAATTAAAATTTCAAAAGCAGATGCACAAAAGAAGGTGTATGAATTGACCGAAACGTTGCTGTTCACCAAAAAGGATTTTAAGGATGTGGCAACTGGATACAAGGAACGTATCAAAGAAATTGAAAATGAAATCAAGGCTGTGGTAGAAGAGTCTGGTACTGTTACACCAACATCTACACCATAAAAATCAAGACACGCTTTTTTTACGGCGTGTCTTTTTCTTTTTAGACAGCTTTGATTCAACAGGTTTTTTATCAACTAGAATGCTCTGTATAAATTTTTTAACGTTGACTTTCAGACTATTTGCCATATAATTAAATAGTATGGTGAAAGTTAAAACCACGACACAAAAGTCTAGAAAAAAACAACAAGAAATTGTTGTTGATAATCAAATATCTAAACTGTCCAAAAGTTTGGAGATAGTGTGGATCAGCTACACACCAAATAGTTCAAAATATTTGGTGTACAAAAATATTCCGCTTGAGTTGCTTGTGGATGAAACCACAGAAAAGGGTCGTAAAGTAATGGTATCTATATATCCAGACGGTCACGATGTATATTTGGTTGAATACCAAAGACCCGGCACAAAATCTTTTCCATTCGGCGGAACCAAAATTTACAATAAGACACTGGGAGAAAGTAGATATGTTTATCCTGCGGCTGTAGTCAAACACAAGGATATTCAATATTTTAATCGTATAATTGACGATTCTGATTGACATCTGTGAACCTGTGTATTATTGTGGTAGACAACAACATGTATTAGTACTAACAACAAACCCAATAGGTAGTAATTATGCAAATAAAACATAAGAAAATGGATAATAACATTGAGTCGAGTGAGGCACCAAGAGATCGGTATGCTGTGTTTCGCAACGGAGCCAGAGTATCAGATGAAGAATATTCCAGTCGAGCAGATGCTCAAGGTGAGTATGATCATTGGAATCGTGTGATCACACGCTGGCCAGATAATAGCAAGTTGGAAATTGTCAACCTAGCAAGAAAGGGTAAATAATATATGGGACTACGAGAACAAATCAAAAACGCAACATCGGATACTGAAGTCACACAACTACTCGCAACTGGTAAATCATACGAGTTTGCATCTGATAGAACCCAAAGCTCATGGAGATCCACTGCCACGTTCCGCCTCGCTGAATTGAGCAATCCGACTCCCGCACAAACCCCAAATAAACCGACTGAATCAAAGAAGGGCAAGAAACCCAAAAAGTCGGCCTGAATAAATAGTTGATACAAGTTGTTTAATTGAAGAAGGGCATCAAATAATGGTGCCCTTCTTCTTTTAGTTTTGGCTATTTATTAGATATGGCCAAGCCAAAAACGTTTCACCAAACATTGGAGCTACCATCGGCGTTTAGCGTGATGGATGATTATATCGGCAAACATAAGTCAAAACTGACAGAGCAAGTTGTTGCGTCGATTGAGTTTGCGATCAATAATGATTTACCAACTGTAGAAGTGTTTAATTTTCAAGGCTCGGAATTTATGGTGGTATTAAGTTCATCCACGTTCAAAGAGAACTTGGACAACATCATGGCCTACTATATCAGTACGGAACAATATGAGTTCTGTGCCCGTGTTACTAACGTTCAAAAACTACTCAACAATGAAAAAACAAATGAGCAAAAGAAAAGACACAAGCCCAAAAATTCACCAAAATCCAAAAATAAAGGATACGATTCAGATCAAGACTGTTGAGTTGACTGAAAAGCAAAAACAACTTATAGAAATTTTAAGAGACAAAAATACAAAATTGGTATTCATATCTGGCCCAGCTGGTACTTCAAAAACGTATACGTCTATTTTGGCTGGTTTACATTTGATCAATGACAAACGTGTCAGTGAGATGGTATATATTCGATCTGCTGTAGAAAGCAGTGACAGTAAGCTAGGATTTCTACCGGGTGAAATGGATGACAAAATGTTGCCATACATACAACCTTTGATTGACAAGTTGGAAGAGTTGTTGCCAAGATGCGACATTGAAAAGTTAAAAATGGAAGAGCGTATTCATGGTGCGCCTGTCAATTTTTTGCGTGGTCTGAATTGGAATGCTAAGTGCATCGTTGCGGATGAAGCACAAAATATGACCAGAAAAGAGTTGATCACACTCATTACTCGGGTTGGAGAATTCAGTAAATTATTCGTGTGTGGTGATCCAGATCAAAGCGATATCAACGGAAAAAGTGGGTTAACCGGCATTGTTAATCTGTTTGATGATGATGAAAGTCGAGCCAATGGAATTCATATCTTTAAGTTTGACGAAGAAGATGTAGTTCGTAGTGGTTTGGTAAAATTCATACTAAAAAAACTCAAAAAGCTAACTTGATTCATAATTATATGTATAACGTATGTCAATATTGTCAAATAAAGGAAGAGTAATCCCAAGTCTCGACAATTATGCAAATCCAGCCAGTGGGGATTTGCTGATTGTGCAAGACATGGCACGTAATAAAACCAAGAACATTACATTCTCTCAGGTATCAGAAACTTTAGTAGGGTTGTTGCAAGGTGTCCCCGTAAATTTCACAGACACCGATAATAAATTTACTGGCTCATTCAAAGGTGGATTTGCCAAGTTTGATTCTTATTTGACTGCATTGGAAACCGAACCCGGGTTGTTATTTTCTGTAAAAGGTACTGCCTTTTCTGCAACGGGTTTTCAAACAATCACGTTGGGTGGTACATCAACCATTACTCTGAATTCACCAACCGTTGTGGTTGGGCAGATTTTGAATGTTGGTGGTTTATTAACTGCATCCGGCGGAGTCGCTGGTAATCTCACTGGTAATGTATCGGGTAACTTAACTGGCAATGTCGTGGGCAATGTCGTGGGTAATGTCACCGGTGATGTAAAAGGTGACATTTATGATAATGGTGGCACTCAAAAAATACTAGACAATCGCACCAACAGAACAGCACTATTCAGAGGTAGCAGTAGTTATGCGAGTCGATCACTATCTTCAAGTCATGCGCGTGTTGCTGACTTGACCTATACTTGTGTAAGTCATACAACCACTGCGGACTTTGCAACATTGGCACGTAGTGCTAGTTATGCCAGCCAATCAAGATCGTCTTCATATTTGCGATACACAGGAATTCCGAATGGTAGTTCAAGCTATGCATTGAGATCCGGTCTTGCTGATGTTGCGACATTCGCGTTGAGTATTGGTAATGCCAAAACAGCTTCTTTCTTGGCGTGGGTTCCAGGTCAAGTTAACGGTACAGCAAGTTATGCTAGATCCGCAAGTGTATCACGCAGTTCCAGTTATGCGCTGTCATCAAGCTATTCATACAGTGGAAGCTATGCCACCAGCGCAAGTTATTTACCGATCACAACCATAAGTAAATTGTTAAACCAAACCCAGGGAGCTATCAATGTAAGATATCCGTTGGGAAATATTACGTATGGTAACTATCATTATTTTGTAAACTATGGTCGGGATAATGTTGGTCACTTGTTGAGACACAATATATTGACGAATCAAGTCGAGATGATTGCATCGGGAGCAAGTAGCGGTCTTATTATTGGTGGTCATATTTCTATACATAACTTCGATTATGGTGCTGGAGCACTGGATCACTTGGTTATGACCCAAAATGGGTGGATCTATGTTTTGAAAGAACCGGGGTCTGCAACTCCAGTGATGTTGCCACCAATCAATGTCAGTGGCGACTTTCACCAACATCGATGTTTATATGTGAATACTGTTCCAACAACATACGATACGTCGGCCAGTGTCCTACATCCGACTTTTTATGTGGGTGTCAGCAGCAATGCTTCTGATTGTACAAACATGTATCTCTACAAGATATATTGGACGGGTGCGGCATATACTTATGTGCTAGTCCCCAATAACTGGAGCATGTTTACTACTACAATTGCAAATTCAACTACATTTAGAAATATTGTGGGAACAACTCCGTTTAATCTATTGACCCAGATTTACAACCCGATTAAGAAGCGATTGTATTATTCCGAAAATTCTGTAGGATTGCTTCATATTTTTAATATTTCGGGTTTTGTTGGTGGTGCAAATTTGGGAGAATGGTGGAATCAAGTCAATGCTACTAAACTGCCACAATTGACATATGAAAAAACAATTGCAATTTCTATTCCTGGTAGTAATTTTTGGACAAATGCTGAATGGGAGAGTTTTTCTCTGGAATATAATACAACTACAGGCGACGAAAAATTCTTATGTTGGAACCGAATTGGATACGACAACGGTACAGGCACAGTTGGTCGAGTTGCTTGGATAGAATCATAAACACACAACCAATTTCCACAAATTATAACATATGGCAAGCCCTTGTAATAGTCTCAATGTTCAAACCGTCAAAGTGAGTCAGCTTAGTAGTATCAGTCGTACTATTAAACCGAGTGACAGCTTTTTGGTGATTCAGAATGATGCTACCAAAACGTCCCGCAAAGCAACATTTGCAAATCTATTGACATTTTTGTCAACTGTGCCGACGGGATCATATTCTGGTAGTTTCAGCGGCAGTGCCCGTGGTCATTTTACTGGTAGTTTTACTGGTAGTTTCAAAGGCTATATGAGTGCGTCGAATGCATTCCACAACAAAGTTGCATTTCATGGATCAGCAAGTTGGGCAGCAAATGCAAATCACGCATTGACGGCCGACACTGTAATTGGTTCAACAACAGGAACGGGAACTGTAAATCAGTTTACATATTGGACGGGACTAAATACATTGGGTTCTACTCCGTATTTGACCATCGATTCCACAAAAAATAACATCAGTCAGACAAATCTGCCGGGTCGTATAATGGTTAATCGACCATTTGATTTTGGAAGTAGCGCAGCCAGTGAGATGCCGCAAATCATTCAATACTCACAATCATACGAATTGTATGAAGTTGGTCTACAGGCAGCCAACAACTACATTCGCACTGGTAAAAACTTTGCAATCTTTTACTCTGGTTCTTATAGCGTTGGTGCCACTGATGGTGGTAAAGAAGCAATTTGGAGTCCAGATAAATCCGTAAATGTTGGAAAAAGTGGTTGGACAGTTGTGGGTGTGAGACAACGTTTGTTTGGTATTGGTCATTTTCCAAAATCGAGTCAAGTGAATGCGCAGTGTCATGTGCATTTGAGTAGTTCATTTGGTTGGCCAGGAGGTTATGATCCAAACGCCAATGTTTGGTTAGTTACATCTGGTAGTAGTTTCACTAAGTTGGCGAGACTGAGTGGAGCCGGGCAATTGGACGTTAAGGGTGATATCGTTGCATATTCAACGTTTGCATCATCCGACGCACGTCTTAAAAATGATATTCAACCAATCGAAGATGGTTATGATAAATTGAGTAATTTGAACCCAGTTTCGTTTACTTGGGAGTCAAATGAGCGTCCAGATTTTGGTTTGATCGCACAGGAAGTTGAAGAACTGTATCCAGAGTTTGTCAAAGAAGACATGAATGGATACAAAGCGGTCAAATACAATTCTTTCATACCATTGTTGATCAAAACTGTACAAGAACAACAAGAACAAATTTTTGATTTATTGAAACGTATTGAATCATTGGAATCTGAATAAGGTATGTCCAACGTTAATCGACTCAATAGAAGTGGACCATTGTCATTTTCAGAATTGACATTGGGATCTCCATATAGTTCCATCAGTGATTTATTGAGCAATATAGAAAGTGTACCCACACAAAACGTATCTGTCTCAGCGTCGTTGTCGTTGCTGCGATCATGGACCGGTGATCCAACGGATAACACCAAAACATTATATGGTGTTGGCACTGGTCTTGTTAGTTACGATAGTGTTGTGGATGCCAAGCTGAGTGAATTCTACGGTGCAAATTATTTGAGCGCATCTATCAAACCAAATGGTAGTGGGCGTTGGGACGTTAAAATCTGGCCAGATAGTGTAGTATACAATTCCAATTATTTAACACAAGAAACGTCGAGTCGAGTGTATCGGTACAGTGTGTATTCAAAACCACTCACAGGAACATCGTTTGTAAAACAGTCTGCGTATGTAAAATCAAATGTGGCGGAACAGTCTGTTGTGAATTTAACATCGGACCGAATCTATAAAGTTGTATTGAAGGATGTTGTTTCAAACGCTTTCACCTCTAGTTTTTTCACGGGTTCGTGTGGAGTTCCAGCGGGTAGTGTTGGTAGTAATGTGTATTTAGATTCTGGAACTACAACGACTATCGCTGCCGCCAGAGATGCGATTATTGCTGGAATTTCTAAATCTGGTTTGGATTCAAATCGCCAATCCGATGTTATTCAAATCGCAAAAATTTTGGCAAATTTTGTTGACCAACCGAATACATTATCACTCACTGGATATGTTCGCAATGCAACATCAACAACTAGTTGGCCGGCCGGTGGCACCCGCAGCTTTGATTTTGAGGGATTTATTAGTAGAATAGTGCAAGGTGGAAATTACTATGCTGGGCTAGTAACTTGTAGTGGTGGAAATTCTTTTGTTGGAAACCCTGCGACAACTTATCAATACGGTATAGATCAAGTGTATACGACATCTGGTCAATCTAGTATGGTCATATTTGCGTTGGCACCAGTGTCTTCGATTTCTGGCTGTTCGGCTTTACCAACCGACGCAATTTCAAACATAGTTGTGACCCAAAATTGTTTTTCACCAGCACAAACAATTAATCCATTAGTTACTACAGCAGATGTCAATTTTACTGGTAGTGCAATATTTGTGAATCCAAGCACCAATGCACATTCAGCAACATATACACTAAATGCTGATTGGATCAATACCGTAAATAATAAATCTTTGTACGATGGCAATCAACAGTTGTTACCAGCATTTTCACCAAGTACGTTTACTTTATCTGTGGGTCAAAGTAAAAAAGTGACCTATGCGTTTGGTAAAAATTATTGGCACAATGCCATTCAAAGTTCAAGCTTTTCAACGAGAGGATCTTTCACCGCAGTATTTAGTGGTGGAGCCACACTGGTTGGGTATATAACATCCACAATGGATAAAAATGTTTGTATGGGTAGTGGTGGTCAAGGTGGTGGCGGAGGATGTCCTGCTGCGTGGCAATTGATGGAAACAAAAGAAAGAGGGTTTATTCCAGCAAGAGAAATTGTTGTGGGTATGCACTTGCGTGATCCACAAATTGGTGTTTGGAATAGAGTAAATGTGGCATATGTTAGTCGTGCTCCAATTTACAGAACCATTATTGATGGTGTTGCGTTTGATGTTGATAATAGCCATAAATGGCCTGTTGGTAACGACACTTGGAAGCAAGTGGTTGACATCAAACCGGGTGATACTCTTGAAGGTGTTAATAACAAGACGTTATTTGTCAACGATAATTATTTATTGCTTAAGGATGCTGAGTACATGCATTTGAATTGTGATAATCACAGATTTGTTATGGGATCGGATGTTATTGGTCATAATGGAAGCGCATCTTGGTTGGTGACCAAAAAATTCTGAGTTATTTTGTCCAAGAAGAAGCGTTCTTGTTGATATTTATATTTATGATTAAATTCAAACATCTAGTGATTTTCACATCCATGCTGATTGCGGGCTGTGCTGCATTTTTTAGTGTATACGGTATTGGTCTTTTGTTTTCTGGAGCTATTGTTGCCGCAATGATAATGGCCAGTGCATTGGAACTTGGCAAGCTAGTAACAACATCGTGGTTATTTCGCTATTGGAACATTGCCAATAGATTGATGAAAGTTTACATGGTAACTGCGGTTATTGTGTTGATGTGCATTACATCTCTGGGTATTTTTGGATATTTAACCGCAGCATTTCAAAAGAGTTCGTTGGAAACTGAATTGAGCATGACCAAGATTGTTGCCTTGGAAACTCAAAAGACACAAGAGTTTAAGAAAGTTGACAATGTTAGAATTACTATTGACAAACTATTGAGTTTGCGTAGTTCACAAGAATCTAGATTGAGTCAAACCCTTACCAACGCAATCATCGCTCGCAATCCGATTCAGATGCAAAATATTCAGAATCAGATCAATGATCAAATTTCTGATCTAAATAAACAGATCGATGCGGAAAATACCAAGTTGAAGGATGCTGGTGATAAGTCTACCAAGATAGACGATGAAATTTTCAAACTCAAAATTGACAACAGTCAAAAGAAAGATATTACCACATTCAAATTTGTTGCGGATGAGTTTAATACCGATATTCGCCACGTTGTTAAGTGGTTTATTGTTGTGTTGATCACGGTTTTTGATCCATTGGCTGTGGTGTTGTTGTTGGCATACAATATGAGTTCCAATACACGCCAAAATAGCGAGCAAGATTTTCAAATGTATGGTGAAGAAAAAGTAGCTGCACCAGCACCAGTTGAACCAGCACCAGTTGAACATGAAAATATCAGAGAGGTTGAGAAAATCGTTGAAGTTGAAAAGCCAGTAGACAGAGTTGTTGATCGTGTTGTTGAAGTGGAAAAGCCTGTGGATCGTGTTGTTGATCGTGTTGTTGATCGTGTTGTTGAAGTGGAAAAGCCTGTGGATAGAATTGTTGATAGGATCGTTGAAGTGGACAGACCCATAGTAGAAACCATCGTAAAAAAAATTAAAAACAAAACTCAAGGCGGCCGGGGATTGTTTAGTTTCTAAAATAAAAATTCGTTTCTCACAGCGGGAACTATATATTACTATGTTAGAAAGTCCCACACATGAATAACGAAGAACTTTTAGAATTGCGGCGAATTTTGCTAGAAGCAAACGAAAATAACGATTGGTTCGCTATACACGATGCTGTTGAATTCATAGACGAATTCATCGAGTGGGGTGACCAAGAAGAAGTATAATATCAAAATATATGATTACATCAATTCCTCAAAATGCGCTTATTGCGCTAGTTATAACAACCGTGCTGTTTCTAGGGAGCAGCATTTTTCTTTATATAACCCTAAGAAAATCTGAGTCACAGCTTGTTGAAAATCAGAAGAAGTTGGCTGATTACGAATTAGCATTCAAGGCTCAAAAAGATCTTTCGCAAATTATGACAACTGGAGTTGCAACATTTTTGCAAATTTCCGTGAATGAATCTTTGAAGCGGGTGGAAGATTTGGAGATTCAACTCAAAGAATTTGATACTACAAATTCCGAATTGACTCAGTGGGTTACCGATTTTCAAAAACTTACAGGAAATGTGTATAAACAGTTGAAATCTATCGATGAGCGTGGTATGTTTGAAAAAGATGATGACGTTGGCTTCCTTTTCCAGGATATGTTGGGGATCATCACCGAATATAACAGAAGGGTTAATTTTAATGATAATAATACCGCCGATGAAAAACAAACGCAAAAGTAAGGTATCTTCCGCTAAAGTGAAGACCGCAAAACTTTTGTCAAAAACCAAAAAAGACAAAAAGCAGAAGACTACTGTAGTTTACAAAGTAACTGATACTAAGAAAATCAAGAATGTAAAAAAGATTAAAAACGCTAAACCGGTAGATACCAACGTCGAAGTCGTCGCAACCGAGGTGATTGACTTACCTATTCAGACGATTGTTAAAAGCATAGAAGTTCGTAGAGATGTTGATGTTGAACCGCTGGTAAATACTGATAGTGGTGATGATGACACAGCCGATACTCTAAACGAGGATGGTACTAGGAAAGTGCGTCGTCGTGGTAGAAATAAGAAAAACAAGATCTACTTTAGCAAAGCTACTGAAGATGCCATTATTGAATTCAACGCTGAAGAAGATATGGATAAGCGTAACCTTATCTATAATGAGCGAATTAAGTTTAGTTTTGAAAAGCTGGTCGAAAACATTTATAACACATTCAAATTCACGTATTTTGACACCGGCCCAATTGAAGTTCAACGTGAAACAGTTTCACATCTGGTAACAAACATACACAAGTTTCAAGCGGGTAAAGGCAAAGCATTTAGCTATTTTAGCATTGTTGCAAAGAACTATTTGATCTTCCACAACAACAATAACTACAAACGATTCAATCAACATGTGGACATCAGTGAAACACCAAGTGAAGACTCAGTTTGTTTGCAAACTGAAGACAAGCATCATTATGATGTGCAGACCAAGGAATTCATGAAACTGCTGATTGACTATTGGGAAAAAAACGTTACCAAGATCTTTAGTAAAACGAAGGATTTGAATATTGCGTATGCTGTTATTGAGTTGTTCCGTAACTGCGAACGCATCGAGAACTTTAACAAAAAGACACTGTATCTGTTGATTCGGGAAATCAGCAATTGTAAGACGCAACAGATTACCAAGGTTTTGAATAGGATGAAGGGTTATCAATCCCAAATATCACAGAACTATACTGATCAGGGTGTAATTTAACCATTGCCACAATTTTAAGTATAAAAACAAAACCAATCGACAAAACGATTGGTTTTTCTATTTATTGAGTATGGATACAAACTTTGAAATTTACAAAGGCAAGAACTTTTCGGGTCTTTGCAAAGATATTGTTAAAAACTCTGAGAGCAAGAAGGATCAAATTGATATTCTTATCTCTGAGTTACGTTCTTTGATCAAAACTGTGAATGATGCCATTATTATTGTGCCTCTCATTAAAGACTATTACGACGTGGGTGTGAAGAATGACGAGCAACTGGTGAAGCTGGCATCTATCGTTCAAAAATTAGTAGCAAAGGGTGAAGCTAGTGGTGAAGGTAATGGTATGATTTTAAGCGAAGACGAACGTAGACAGTTGATGGAAGACGTTGTGTCTATCGCAGGTGTATCCAAAACTAAATAATCATGGCTGATTCATCTACCAACATTGAAAGATACGTTCAGACTCAAAATCCGTCTGGTCGTGGCAGCGACCCACTCAATTTAGTTGGAGCCAATCCAAACTTCCAACTTGCGGTTGTTGTTGATATCATTCTAAATGATCAACACCCATTCTTCAGTAAAGAAGCTGATAATCTGCGTTCAAAAGGACCTGTTACCGTGGGTCCACAACAGATTCCCGTAAACTACAACAACGATGTACCAAACAGCAGGGACATCGATTATAGTTATATTGGTAGAGCCAAGATTCGTATTTTGGAATTGGAAAAAAAGACGCCTGTGGAAAAGTTGCCATGGGCAATTCCTCTGGATAATACCATTACTCAATATCCATTGTTGAATGAACAAGTTTTGGTTTTGAAAGTAGGTGGAAATTTCTACTATACAAAACCGTTTAACAAATCCAACTTCGTTGGAGCCAATGTTGATTATGTTACCGAAGAGTCGTTGAGCCAAGATCACACATCGGCATCACCGGTAAATCCCGATGCACTCCGCAAGAGTTATTTATCACATCCATATTTCAAAGCTATAACCAAAACTGGTTATTTGGGCAACTACTTTATACTCAATCCTTTTATTCGTAGTGTTCGTAAATTTGAAGGTGACACTGTGGTCGAAAGTCGATTCGGTCAAAGCATCAGATTTACGGCGTATGACGTTGATAGAAACAATGATAAATCTACAAACCCATCATACGCACTCAACGCTAATCTGTTTAGAGAGTCAGTGAACGGTGGATATGGTAACCCAAGAATTATTTTGCGCAACAGACAGCGCAATATTGCGTTGGATAAGCCACAAAAATTACATCCAAAACTACCACCAATCCCGGTGATAACTCCCCGTGAAAAAAACTACGGTGGACAAATTGAAGAAGACATTAACAACGACGGTACCACGGTTGAGATTAACAGTGGGCCTGCTGTGAGTAGATGGGTTACCACCGTATACAAAAGCATGTTTGGTGTTGGTAAAGATCAAAAACCAATGGAGGAACAACCGATGTTTAATCCACAAGGATCAACATCATACCAGATGCCTACATTGAACGGTGATCAATTCATTCTTAATACAGATCGTATAGTGTTGAGTAGTCGGTTTGCAGAAACATTACACTTCAGCAAACGTCGGTATGGTATTGTTACGGATTCCGAATATACAGTTGATGCTAATGATCAGATTGTACTTACTACCAACCGAGCAGCGTGTTTGAATGCTCCGCAAATATTTTTGGGACAATACGGTGAAACCAACGAACCAGCTTTGATGGGGCAGACCACTGTGGATTGGTTGTATGATCTTTGTAATTGGTTATTGGATCACGTTCATTGGCACCACCACGTACATCCACATCCCCATGGGCACGAAGATGCTGGTCAAATCGATAACACCAATACCAATGATGCAAATCCAGATCAAACACAAATCCCCGTGCAACAGATCAAGCTAAAATTGTTGCGAGACAATCTTCACAAAACACTGAGTCGCCGTGTATTTCTTACAGGTGGTGGATATGCACCTGGAGCCAATGGTGTTAAACCTATTGGTAGTGCTGGCGAATGTGTAGCACCAGTGCAAATCAACACGGTTACTGGTGAGGGTGTACTGGGCGAGTTCAAGGGTAGAAATCGTCGTGAAGGTCCAGTACAGATTGAATTTGAATTTGAAAATTAATATACTATGGCAGACAAACTTGTAGATATTTTGGGATTTTTGCAACCCGATTCTGGTAACAACTGGAGTGCTGGTATATTTTTGGATGGCAATGCCAAAATCATGTATGCGTTTGAAGATGCAACTGCCCCACTTCAAGATTTTAGCTTTTATGGTACCCTTTACAATGGTGCGGTGGCCATATCAGCATTAAATACTGGACCAAAGACGTATGCTGAACTATACAAGTATCTGAATGATCAAAAATTGTTGCCCGATGTTCCGGACAAAAACAATCTACCACCGGTGATTGTTGGTTCCGCTGGACCAGACACCAACAAGCAGAACGTCATTGTCAACATCAATAAAAGACCAATCTTTCAGCGTGTATATTATGCTAAATGGGCGTGTCTAAAAGAGTTGGAATCAACTAGACTTTCGCAGTATTTGTTTGATGTTGCTGAAAATGTTCGCAGCTATGAAACCAGTTTGTTACGAGGTAAAGTGGCCGAGGCAAACTCCAGGGAAAACCAGTTTGCTGGAGATCTATTGGCGGGGTTGGAGGAGGTTTCAGACAATATCAAAAGTGGCCTGTGGGACAAAAATAAAATACCGGCGTGTTTTCTACCTGATCCAGACCCAGCACTATCTGGACCACCATCGCAAACAATATATGGTACTATTAATTCAGCACCAACCGTTGATAACCCCAACATCAAACTACCATCATCCGAACCAAAACAATTGGACCCATCAAAGGCTTTGAGCGAGGTAAATAAAAAAGAAGATGACTTGGACAAAGCGATGGCCAAAAGCAGTGCGGATTTTGATAAGAAGATGTCGGATTCTGCTAACGAAACACCAACATCTTCAATCTCGGATCCAAATGCCGTAACTACCAGCACTGTTACTTCTACTAACACAGTTACATCCAAGGAAACTGTGACAGGCGGTGGTGTGACTGTAAGAACAAGCTTTGCATCAGAAGATCCTAGATCAAGAATGACATCGGCCGAGTTGGATGCTCTTCCAAATGGAGCGGGTCAGACTGAATTCAAGATACCAGGCAAGGATTCTGTAACAACTACCACCGATTCGATTTCATCTACAGTTAGTCAAGTCAAGACTCCAACTGGAACTGATGTAGTATCTAAGTTGAAAGTTGACAGTAAGATAAAAGTAGAGACTCCAAAACTTCCAACTGTAGCAAAACCAAAGTTTGTCAAAGATGGTCTTGGAGACAACTGGAGTCCAGATAAATTCAAACCAGAGACCATTGCTGGCAACACAAAATTTGTGGACCCCGCCACTGGAAATATTGGGTCAACAGAACAACTAGCTGCTGTAAATAATCTGAAGGGTTCTTTACCAGATTTTCCCAAGCCCAATATTCCGAGTTTGTCAGATTTTGCTCCCCCAACAAACATCACAAATGCGGATGCCGCATTGACCAAGTTAACGGGAGAAAACATAGGTTCACTAAATCCAAACTCAGCGATTCAGTCACCAAGCAGCTTGATTAAGGGAGCAACGGGAGGATTACTTGGTGGTGGATTGGGTGCTGGCATTGGTGCGCTCGCCGGAGGTGGTAAGGGTGCTTTAATAGGTGGAGTAAGTGGAACAGCATTAGGTGCCGGTTTATCTGTTGGTGGTATTGGGGGTGGATTATTAGCTGGTGCTGGCTTGGGTGGCGGTATTGGTGCGCTCGCCGGAGGTGGTAAAGGTGCAGCAATTGGTGCAATTACGGGTGGAGCGTTGGGTGGTGGTCTAGCAATGGGTGGTATTGGGGGTGGATCGTTGGGAGCCGCAGCAGCAAAATTGGCGTCTGTAAAGATTGGTATGCCAAAACCAAACATACCAAAACCACCAAACGCACCCAGAATAAAAGTGGTAAAAATTAAACATCCTAGTGATATTAAGGGTGCTCAACAACTATTAAATTTGCAGAAATCGAAACTAGGTCAATAATTATAGATATATGAAAGCTGATCAACTCAAAGAATATATTGTTAAGATTGTAAGAAACGAGGTTAAAACTGTTATTCGTGAAGAAATTCGTGGATATTTGGCTGAAGCGTTTTCAAAACCATCAAATCAATTGGTGTCGGAATCAACAAAAACTTTTGTCGATGAATCCATGGATATATCGGAACTAGTGGAGTCGGTACCAACCACACCTAAAAAGTTTATACAATATACCAAAAATCCTGTGTTGAATCAAATTCTTAATGAAACATCTGGTGGTGTGCCGCAGGAAGGTAGTCTTGTTTCCATGTTGGGTGGAGCCGAACGCAGCATAACTGAGTCTACTATTCCAGCTACGGCACCAGAACCAGTCAAGAAGGTTGCGGCGGCATTAACCCGAGACTACAGTTCTTTGTTAAAAGCAGTTGAACAAAAGCGTGCTGGTAAGAAATAATACATATGGCTACTCAAGCACTTGGACTAAAATTGCCGATACAATTGGGTCAAAATGGTTATTTTGACACCAATACGGCCACTGTTGCCCAAGTTGCGGACAACATCAAGAATTTACTACAAACAATTCCGGGTGAACGTCGATTCAATAATGAGTTTGGGTCGAGCCTTTATAGTTTATTGTTTCAGCAAAACGTGGTTGAAGTAAATAAAGATATTATTGTTGATGCTGTGCAACGTGATATTGATCGTTGGTTGAATGGTGTATTGGTCAATGATGTAAAAGTGAAACTAGCGGTAGATCAACCACAGAATAATAATGAGAATTCTATATTTATAAGTGTGGTGTTTACATATAACAGATCTGCGGCCACTGTTGATGTAACACTCAATACCAATCGAATCTAATGTCACAAATAATCAATAAGACGTTTAAGGCAAATACGAAGGACGTTAGTTACGTCAATCGTGATTTTGCGTCTTTGAAACAACAACTGATTGACTTCACCAAACAGTACTATCCTCAAAACTATAAGGATTTTAGTGAAAGTTCGCCTGGACAAATTTTCATTGAGCAAGCGGCATACGTTGGTGACATACTTTCATATTACACCGATCAACAGTTCAAAGAGAGCTTTATACAATTTGCGACTGATCGTCGCAACATCATCAATCAAGCAAGATATCTTGGATACAAACCAAGAACCGCTGCTGCTGCTGTAACTGAGCTTGAGCTTTATCAGTTGTTGCCAGCAAAACGAGTTGGTACTTTGGATGCTACCTACGAACCAGATGAAAGCTATTGCTTGATTTTGAAACCATACACCGAATTCAGCAGTGTTTCGGGTGTCCCATTTTTAATAGACGATAGTGTTGATTTTAGCCAAGACACAGTATTCTCACCTCGACAAATTAGCATATACAGTCGTGATGAAACAGGTGCTCCTCAATTTTACTTAATCAAGAAGACCATAAAAGCATATTCTGGTCAATTAGTTACAAAACAAGTAAGTGTTGGTGCCGCAACTCCGTTTTTGCAAATAAAGTTGGATGCTGATAATGTGCTCAAGGTTGTAAGTGTTATTGATAGCAACAACAATAATTACTACGAAGTTGGTTATTTGGCTCAAGAGACTCTACCATTGGCGGTGGATAATGTTCCATTGACAAACCAAACTCTGTCAAAATACCGTTCTGAGACTCCAAAGTTGTTGAAGTATTTGCGAACGGAAAAGCGTTTCGTCACAACAGTCGATGAAAACAACACCACCTATTTGCAATTTGGTGCAAACACCGAGAATTTTGATAACACGGTTGTGATTCCAAATCCAACTAACGTTGGTGTTAGTTTATCAAATCTAGGAAACCTCAACATCAGTTTGGATGGTACCAATGTATTAAAGAGCGATTCATATGGCGTATCCCCATCAAACACAACGCTCACCATCTCATATGTTGTTGGTGGTGGTTTGAATTCAAATGTTAATTCCAATGAGATCAACACAATTGCAGCAACAGACTATCTAAATGATACAAGTGGTCTTACTGACAGTCAAATTTCTTTACTCAACAACATCAAGAATAGTCTACGAGTCAGCAATCCAAATGCCGCAACAGGTGGATCTGGTGCCGAGACAGATGAAGAAATTCGTCAAAACGCAATAGCAAATTTTGCAACGCAAAATCGTATTGTAACTGAGGAAGATATGTTGTTGCGTATTTACTCAATGAGTCCACAATTTGGAAGTGTGGCAAAAGCATTTGTACAATCCAATGCGACTCGGCAAGTATCATACAATAATTTGATCACTGGTGTAATAAGTGGATCTGCTTCACAAAATGAAACTCTAAACTTGAGTCCTCTGAATCCGTTGGATCGTAGAAAGTTTTTGGAGAGCAACAATCCATTTACCAACAATCTGTATATTCTGGCATACAATTCCAACAAAAATCTTACGCAATGCAATGAGGCTACGTTGTTGAATCTTAAAAACTATTTGAGTCAATACAAGATTCTGACTGACAAATTCAATATGATTGATGGTTACATTATCAACATTGGTATTGACTTTAAGATCAGTGTATTTGCGGGTTTCAACAAACGTGATGTGCTAAATGCATCTATTGCATCAGTACAATCGTTTTTTAACATTGACAATTGGGGTTTTAATCAACCAATCAATTTAAGTCAATTGATGTTTGAAATAATGAAAAATGAAGGCGTACAATCGGTGATAGACATTTCCATCAAAAATCTCACAATTGACGATGGAGATTATTCGCCGATTGCTTATAACATCGACATTGCCACACAAAACAACATTGTGTATCCATCAAAAGATCCATCAATCTTTGAGGTAAAATTTCCATCAACCGATATCAAAGGACTAGTGGTATAATATGCATACGTTTATTTATCCATCTCAAGACACTTACCTCAACAACGCTTCTGCGTATAAAAACAAGAATTTTGGCATTGACGAAATTCTTGAAATCTATGCTTTGAATTATGGCAACAAGTTGGTGTATACCACGCCAAACTGGCACACTCCGCCACAAAATAGCAGTTCATACGGCAATGAAGGTTGGTTGGCATACGACGGTAGTTGGTTGTACATATACTCTGGTAGCCAGTGGCGTAGTTTTCCAATTGATAATGGTGTTATTGGTGATGAATCCGCAATAGCCTACTTCACGGGAACAATATCAAACGTCACAACAAATCCTAAAAAGCCGTTGATGGTGTCTGGTTCTGCTGATCAGGCATATGGAAAGTTTAGCGGTAGCTATCAGTCTGTTGGAATAATTGATGTTAATGGAAAGTTAAGTACTGGCAGCTTCAATGGCACCATAAAAACTGGGGCTACATTCTCCACACTAAAAGTAAATGGTCATACGTATACGACTTCACCTCTGACCAGTTCATTGGTTGGTAGCGGTAGCTTTCGTCAAGTAATTGGTAGATTATCAGCATCATCATGCACCGGAACAGGCCCGGCATGTGTAACCAATGGTACGTTTAGTGGAAGTTTTACAGCAAGCAATTTCAATGCGTATATATCCACACAAACATCTAGTCAACATTACTATGCCCATGTGACAAACTTCCAAGGTTATGTAATTGGTGAGTACACCGGATCATTTGCTCCGCCGGAAACTGCATATTTCTTGTTGAAACCTGAGTTTTCAAGAACAATGATTCAATTTGATACAACCAACATCAGTGAATCGATTGCCCGAAATCAATTATCAAGTTCCAATATCAAATTCACACTGAATTTGACTGCGTGTGGTCAACGTAATCTGCCTCTGAACTATACTCTGTACGCATATCCTGTCAGCCAAAGCTGGAACAATGGCGATGGCCGCTGGGCAGATGGTGGTTCCTCTATGGGTGCGAGTTGGGACTTTAGAAATTATTCTGGTAGCGGTCAGTGGGTCAAGCCTATGACTAGCAGCTATGAACAAGTGGACTATCTGCGTACTGCGTCGTATTCAAGTTCAGCATTCCAAAATGGTGGCGGAACTTGGTATTATTCTGTGCCTGGTGGTTATCAAAATAAAAAGCATTGGATTTGTAGCTCATCGTTCTTTAGACCGCTGCGGGGAACAAGTCTTATTTGTAGTCAGTCTTATACGCTTGGACAGCAGGGCGACATAACCATGGATGTTAGTAGAATTGTGCGTTCATGGTTGTGTGGATGCATACCAAATAACGGCATTATTCTAGCAACATCGTTAGAAATCACAGTACCACCTGTTGATCAGACCAATGGGTTATTACAATATTTCAGTAAAGAGACCAACACAATTTACAGTCCATATATTGATGTTGCTTGGGATGACACCAAGTTTGATAAGGGTAGTTTGGCACCAGTTACTGGTTCTGTAGAAAACCTTGTAACTCTACAACAACTCAAGGATGTATATAAAGCAGGCAGTTTACCAAAAGTATTTGTATTTGCTAGAGACAAATATCAACTTAAACAGTTTGCCAAGGCGTATCAACAACCATCCATGATCACGCCAAAATACTTACCAACATCTTCATATTTTATGATCAAAGATGCTGAGTCGGAGCAGGTTTTGATTGATTTCGATCGGTATTCAAAGTTGAGTTGTGATCCAAAGCAGGGAAATTATTTTAAGTTTGATACCACTGGATTGCCCCAAGAACGATATTTCAAGATATTTATAAAGGCAGAGTACCCAGATGGCACCGTTGACATAATCGACACAGCCAAGGTATTCAAAATTATAAGATAATATGTCTGATATCGTGGTAGAATACAACGTAGGTCTACAGTCTCTACAGACCTTCAAAGATACTGGGGTATTTCCGAACAATATTGATTCGTTCGGAAACTTCCAACTCGTTTTTAACAACAACAAAACCACCGATGGTACGTATTATTATTCTAATATTGATCTAAAGACGTTGGAGTATAATATTGATAAGATTGTTGATACCAATTCTACACAGTTTAACGAACTACAAACTCTAGAAACTGCGCCGACACAAGACATTGCCGTTGTATTGCAAAAATACAATGAACAATTGGCTGAAAATCGCATTCTCAATGAGACGGTCAATAATTTGATTGAAAAGTATGAGAACAACGATGATAAACAAGTCATTGCGGCAATGAAAACTGAGATTATTGATCTGCGTATCAGTCTTGGTCAAGGAAAAGTACCATCTGACTTTAGCGATAACTTTCCATTTTTACCATTGATCTAATATGCCATATAGTTATCTAACATTTGACGACACCAGTTTGAACAGTGGTATTGCTAGCGGTTCATACTTTCCCCAAAACTTGCAGGAGCTTTACGAGCAAAAGTTCGTGAATAAGGAAAGATATTTCGGCACCGCTGATAGTGATTTAATTGAATTTAGTTTATATAATAGTGCCCAAGAAGTTGTTGCATTCAATCGTGTAGTACCAACCGTATCATATTCGGTAATTAGTGGTACATATTACGATATCAATAACAAGCTTTCCTATTATAACTTTGCCAAGCCATTTACCAACTTTGTAAAGTACAACAACGAGTTGTTGCTCAATACACAGAACAACTTGAAGAAGGTTCAGATTTCGCCAGGGTTGTATTATGTACTCTACAATTTTGTTAGAAATGTTGCTGGTAACAACAAAAACAAATTAGTCATCAAGGAAATCAGTCCGAGCAGAACTGAACTAAGATTGTCGTTTGCGTTTAATCCAACACTATCAGCAAATGGTGCTTTGGATGCTACCAAGACATCAGCCTTTGCAGACAAGAAGTATCTGTTTCTTCAAATCTCCACGTTGGTAAATCAAGTTATCGATAACAATCCGATTTCTCAAAATTTTGTCAACAACACGGGCAATTTTAATTATGTAAAAATTGCACAAAATCTTGGACTGAAAAGTACTGCCGAGTTGCAAACGTTTATCAACGACACTTACATTGGCTTTGATAAAATACAAAATTTATCGACGGTCGTTGATCAAACAATTCTGCAAACGTCCAAATTTATTGGTATTGATGACCAACTCAAGAATTTCACATACACATACAACTCAACTGAATTCAGCGAGGCAGATATTTTATTGGCATTCAAGACGATTGTGACTAAAGTGTCTCAAGATCGCATTTTGCAAAAAACCAGCATCAATTCTGTTCAACTGCAAAATATTTTGGATCTGTTTGTCAAGGTGATTTACACCGATTGGTTGTTGCCACAGATGACGATGTTGTTGGATGACTACGCCAATAGATTCTTTGGTTTGTACAAAAATGCTTTGAATTTTGATAGCGGTGAGTTGATCAAGATTTTGACGCACACCAGTTATCTGAATCCTGCTGACGGTCGCACAAATGTTCAGATCAAGCTGGATGCACCACTGCCTTTGAACTTTGATGTTCAGACCACATGTTGGATATCCAACATCTCAATTGCACCAGTATATTTCAAGACCAACTTGTTTGTTGATCCAATCAGCCGCAAAGTGTATTTGAATGGTGTTAATTTTGATGTTGTGGTTGATACCGCAAATCCAACCAACGACAAATTTGCAAATCATACTGTTGATACATTAACAAGTGCCAAGGCAAATCTTCAACAAAAAATCAATGATCTTTTGATTGACTACGATGCATTTAACAATTTTATCGTATACAGTTCTGCCGAGTTACGAACCAAGATTGCCAAAAACAAAATTCTTGAGTATAACAAGAAGGAAAATCAGAAGAATGCTATAGCAGCTAGGGCTGACTCTGCAAACTCTACCATCAGTGCATCATATTCATTGGAAAAACAATCCTTGGTGCAGGATCAAATAAACCTTCTGACATCGTTTGATGAGTATGAGTCGTACTTGTTTTTTAATACATCAAGTATCGATGATAAAATTGCGGATGGTGTTGCGTATGATAAAGATAATCTGGACAGCTTGATTAATCAACTTCCTGCGTATATCCAAGAGGACGGTAACTCAGCCGATTATCTGAAATTTACGTCGATGGTTGGACATTTCTTTGATAACATCTTGGTGTATATAAAGAAGTTTCCGAAGACATATCCATTGGGGGTTTCGGAACTGAGTGATTATCCAAAAAATTTCTTGGACGAGTTGCTCAATTCGTTTAGTTGGAACACCAACAATTTCAAGCTACAAAACAGTGATCTTACCCAGTATTTGTTTAATCAGTCACAAGCAAGCGGATCTTTGTCGAGTTCATATTTTGACTACGGTAAAACATTACTGAATCGATTCGCCAACAACCTACCATACATCTACAAGACCAAGGGTACGGCAACATCATTGGAGTTGTTGACATCATTGTTTGGTATTCCATCAGAGTTGATCCAGATTCGTGAATATGGTAGCACCGATGTTAATGTAAACCGTGTCAATTATTTTGACTACGATGATGTTTTGTATCTAACCAAGCTAGATTCAAACAAGTATCTAACGTTTAACTACACTGGTAGTGAGTACAAGTATGTGGTGAATAGCCCATATACTATTACAAATCCAAGTTTGACCACACCGGATACAATTATTTCACTCACATCATCCCGTGGTGAAGTGGAAGAATTCTCTGGCTTCAATACATTTGAAGGAACGTTTAGATTCAAGAGCAACAACTACTACGCCGATCAAAAGATTCCCGTTGTGAAGAAAGTTCGCAATGGTAAAATTGATTGGTTTGTTTATATCAAAAAAACAAAACAAACTGACTCTGGAATATTGGTATTTGACTTTCACCCAGACACAGGATTGGCTTCCACAAATTTCACATCAAGTCTCAAAACAGACGAGTTGCCATTTTTGAATGGAAATATGTTTACGTTCATGGTGACCCGTGACTTTTTGCCTGGTGCTACTTATGACACTTTGCCAAATGTTGTGAATGCAACAGCACCAATTACTTATACCATTGGTGCTACAACTTACACAGCTATAACTTCATCGTACACATCTTCAAATTCGGCAAAGTTTGCTCCGCTAAACTACACGTTGAGTGTAAATCAGTATGAAGGTTCACTATTAAACTTTCACAGTGAGCGCACTCGCACACTGACGTTTGCACAAAATCAGTATTTCTCATCTGGCAGCTATTATATTGGTAACTACAATAGCAATGTTGAGTTTCGTGGTAACATCGACAAAATCAAAGTTTTTACTGATACTCTATCGACCGATGATTTCGGTGAACATAGCTATAACGTCGATAGTATTTCTACGCCTGATAAGAACACTGTATACAGAAATCTGTTGTACTTCTGGAGCTTTGATACTCCTATAGATTTGTGGTCGCACACATCATCCATCGACTATAAGTGGGTACCTAACCAAAATGTTTATTACCAATTGTCTGGTAGTCCGCACACAAACGCATTCAAGGCATATAATTTTACTGGAGAATTGGTGACACAGCCATACCCATCATGTATACCAGCAATACAATCAAAGTTTCCATATCAATTTGATAGAATTGTTATTAAACAGGCCATCAACGCAAACAATTTTGGGCCCAACTATAAGAACAACGTCAAGATCAACAAGATCAAAGAGTTTGCAACATCCAACTTGGTGCCTTATGATTATAGCACCAAGACGAATGACATTGTTGGTAGTGATAGTAACGTAGTAGGGTTCTATATTAGCCCATACACATATCTTGAAAATAAGATTGAGAAATTCCTTGGTAAAGATGGTATCACTGATGTTATTGGTGATCCAAAATATCTGACCAGTCAAAACTATCCAGAGCTAAAGCAATTGCAATTGGATTTTTCATTGACCAATCAAAAGTATATCTACCCACAAGAATTTTACAGCACCTACAAGTTCTACATTGACTTCTCAATCTTTGATTATTTACAAAATGTTGTTCCAAACCGTGCGTCTTTGAAACGTGGGTTGTTGATTGAACCGTCGTTGTTGGAACGTAAGAAGTTCAACTATAAAGATCTAACTTATACAGTTCCAACATTCACAACCTCAAGTTTTTCTCTGAGTAATATCGCATCATTTAGTGCAAGCTATACCACGGGCGGCTTGATGAGCATTGCCGTTGGATCGGAACCTGTGTATAGTGGGGATCATAATACATACAATTTCTCAAGGTTTGAGATTCCGGACATCATTGATAACCGAGACTTCATGTTTGCTAAGTATGGTAAGTATATATTTACCGATGTGAATGGTTTCAACATTCGAGACACACACAACATACCCGATCATGAATACTATCAAGCTGTCAACAACAATGGTAAAGTAGTTGGATTCACATCAAGTTTTGATAGAGTGGAAGTTATTGGATCAGGATCAATTACTGGGTCTGGTGCTTTTACCAACAGATATTACGGTTTACAAAATAGCGGTTATTCACAACGCCACTTAAGCAAAATTAATATGCCTGGGTCTCGCTATCGCTATCAAGCAGTTAGTGGTAGCAATTACATTATACTCAATGGTGTAAAAACTTTGGCACCAGCAAAAACTAGATTCTATACTTATATTAAGGGTAAGAATGATTATACTACGACTGTAAATCGTAACGGTTTACCAAACGGTTCACAACCAGTGATCACCATTCCCGGATTCTTGAGTTTCAATATCAGCAGCAGCACATTCCCAACAAACGGCACAACAACTGGGTCAATTGATAGCCCAAATAGTCTGTTTGTTCAAGTACCACTGACAGCATCAGTACAAAATAGTGCCAGCCTGAATATGTATATCATGAATTTATAGTATCTATTTTGGAAAAAAACCGAATTCATTTGATAATTATTTGTATATGGCATACTTAGACAACAACGTAATTACGATTAACGCCGTTTTGACAAAAAAGGGTCGTGAAATCCTAGCAAAAGCTGGAGGTTTGAATATCACAGCATTCGCACTGGCGGACGATGAGATCGACTACACACAATTTAACCCAACACATCCATTGGGTAGTGCGTATTATGATATTGCCATCCGTAACACTCCGGTTATGGAACCAATCACCGACGAGACCCAATTGATGAAATATAAGTTGGTGACTCTCAATGAGGGCGTGACCGCAGTTCCAACGATCAGCGTTGCACAAACCGTCATTACGGTCTCTCGTGATTATACAGGAGAAATCTCAATCAGTCCAAGTACCAACCCAACATACAATGTTACGTTGGGATATACAGCAATTCTATCCAACAAGAATGTGGGTACGTTGATTGTCACCGAAACCAACAGTTTGAATTCTACAACGGCAACGGTTCCCTCATTTGCTGGCGATTTAACATCACAAACTTCTCAGGCTGTTGTTGGTAATAAGTTTAGATTTGTTCCAAATGCATCTTTGGCAAAAACAACAACAACCAACATCACTGTCATTGGTAATGAAAGTGGTGGCAACACAGCAATTACAGTGACGGTTACCGTTCCATCATCAAACTAAACTAGACTATGATTTTTAGCCAATTTACAGCAGACGACATTGTAGTGGGAAGAATAAACCAAGTATCATCGGGTCTATTCGGATCTGGAAGTTTGTATTTGAGCCAATCTGCGTTCACCACATCTTCAGCCCAAGCCAATACGATGATTGGTGCAAACCAATTTGACGTGCGCAATGGTCAATATTATACCAACGTATATGCCGGTGGAGATCTCTACTTTTCTATTGCTTATGGTGATTATGCAAATACTGGTAGCTCAAAGTATGACAGTACTGCGGTCACTGCGGCAAGTAGGGTTTTGACCAACGAAACCAAGGTAATTTATTCTCAATACAGAAATACTCTGTTGCAACCCGGCGACAACTTTTTCTCGTTTGCATCTGGTAGCGTGTCTACACCACAAGACAGCCAAGCAATTTTTGTGATGAATTTTGCATCTGACAAGATCAAGGACCAAATTGATCCAGGTCAAATACAAATCAATTTCTTGGGAACTAAAGGTCAATATTCTTTTATTGACGATTCATCGGTTGTAAATAAGCAACAAAGTGTGTATAATCTGATCTCTGGATCTGTTGTCAGTGGTGTACCAACACCATACACTAATAATGGTGCATTCGCCGCAAAATATGAGGGTATTGGTTTATTTTATCCAACAAACGGTGTAGTTGTTTTCAATGCTTTGAATTTACAAGCCCGTGTTGGTATTAACGCTGCTATTGCAGATCGTGCGGGTAATTCAAATAATGGATCAATTACATTCCAAAGTTTCTGGCGTGTTTGGACCCACGATTTATTTTTAAGACTTAAACAAAGCACAAAGCCAATGGCTGTGCGTAAGAGTGAATTTGTTCCCAGCACCAATTATTTCGTGCGTGTCAAGAACAAACAGTTCAATTATAGTAATAATCCAACATTTGTGTCGGATGGTACCGATGGTAAGACTAAAGGTACCATTGTTTATCAAGATTTGATCAATAACCCACGAACATACATCACTGGGGTTGGTTTGTATGATACAAACAATGAATTGATTGCTATTGGTAAAGTCAGTAGACCAGTTCAAAAGAGCTTTGATTCTGAACTTTTGTTGAAAGTCAGAATTGATTTCTAAGATGACATCCTATTTATATTGGGATGATCAAATTTTTTAGAAATCAGGACATTATTGTCACTGCGTTTACGATTGCCAAGCAACAAACACTCAATAGTGTTGTAAATGACTTGATTCTCGCAAACGATGGCGACGATCTATTTCCATTGGTTGCCCCAATTCTTGGTTGCAACGATAATGTTTCTGGTAGCTGTGAATCCAACGGTGTAGATGGGTATTTGGCACTAACTCAATACGGCGACCCAATTGATTTTCAAATCGGAAAATACGTACCATCTAGTTCAGTTTTTTATCCAAGTGGTAGTACCAATTTTAATGTTCAAAACAATCCGTTGAACTTGGATGGTACTTATCAACGCCAAGTTTATAATACAGCCAAAAAGATGTATTATAACAACTACAACAATGCCTACAATATTTTTGGATTTGATGGATATGATACCAGCAAAGCATCATTGGATCTGACCAATGAATTTTCCGCAGTTAATTTACGCATCAATCAAACGGGCGATACCATCCGCCCAAATACATTGGTGATCAACAACCAGACAGGCGATATTGTTGCAGATATAATTGATGACGGTAATTATAACTTAAAACTATCCGGATCATTTTTTATCGATAAATACGAGCTTGATCCAAGCTCATTGGATTTGACCCGACCAACTGGACTATGTGGTTTGGGTGGATATTTGGTGAATAGTGCATCGTGTGGCCCATGTGTGAGTCCAACGCCAACACCAACACCAAGTTTAACACCCACACCAAGTTTAACACCCACACCAAGTTTAACAGCAACGCCAAGCTTAACACCTACGCCCACTCCAACTCCAAGCTTGACCGCAACTCCAAGCTTGACCGCAACTCCAAGCTTGACCGCAACTCCAAGCTTGACTGCAACACCTAGTGTGACTGCAACTAGAACAGCAACTCCAAGCTTGACTGCAACACCTAGTGTGACTGCAACTAGAACAGCAACTCCAAGCTTAACAGCAACTCCAAGCTTAACAGCAACACCTAGTGTGACTGCAAGTCCAGCAGCAAGTCCAGCAGCAAGTCCAGCAGCAAGTCCAGCAGCAAGTCCAGCAGCAAGTCCAGCAGCAAGTCCAGCAGCAAGCTTGACACCTACTCCAAGCTTGACACCTACTCCAACACCCACAGCAAGTCCAGCAGCTGCGGCGTTCTTCTACATCGAATTGGAAGCAGCTGGTAGTTGTTCATATGAACCCGGCAGTGATCCACAAACTTTTTGTGACGCATCTGTGGCTGTTGATACCACGGTTAATAACTATTCGGTGGGTGCGGCCGTAATGCAAGTGGTAAGCAGTGGCATAGCAATACCATGCACGGTCTCCGGCGCCGGCAACTCGGTAATTACTGCTACACTTAAATATACGACTGGATTTGTATCAGTGTCCGATTCCGGAACCGCGTACACATATACAATACATAATTCTGTTACTGGTGGTGATCCATCGGTTTGTGGTATTCAAGATTTTGGTCCGAACAACATATCATATGATACTTTGATTAATAAAATAACCTATGCCGAAACCTACCCTGGCTTAATGCCAGATGGAATAACGGCTCGGGATGGTAGTAGCGCGCGACCATACTTAACTTCGCTGATATAAATTGAGTAATATAAAAATAATGATGGGGGTGGTGGTGTATATGTAAATTAGAACACATTAACACTGTTATGCCCAAAATATTTATTCAAATTGCTAGTTATAGAGATCGTGAATTAATTCCAACGATCAAAAATTGCATAGAAAATGCAAAATACCCAGAAAATTTAGTGTTTGCATTGGGTTGGCAGCATGACGAAACAGAGACTCTGGGTGAATATGCTACAGATCCACGATTCAAAATTATAGATATTCCCTACCAAGAGAGTCAGGGTGTTTGTTGGGTCCGACACCAATTGAATTTGTTGTATTCCGATGAAGAATATTGTTTGCAGTTGGATAGTCACCATCGGTTTGCCAAAAATTGGGATGAGCAGGCCATTGGAATGTTACAAGATCTACAAGCCGCTGGATATGCTAAACCTCTTTTGACTGCATATATTCCATCATATGAACCAGCCAATGATCCTGTTGGTAGAGGTACTGAGCCTTGGATGATAGGTTTTGATCGGTATTTACCCGAGGGACCAATATTTCCATCACCATCGGTTATACCCAACCATAAAAATCTGACTTTGCCAATCCCGGCAAGATTTTTCTCGGGTCATTTTGCATTTGCACATGGATCTTTTGTGAAGGAAGTTGTATATGACCCAAATCTTTATTTTCACGGCGAAGAAATCAACATGTCGGTTCGTGCGTATACCCACGGATACGATTTGTTTCATCCACACAAGGTCATAGCATGGCATTATTATCACCGAAATGGTGCTGTAAAGCAGTGGGACGATGACAAGATTTGGGGCGAAAGAAACACATCATCACATTTGCGCACCAGAAAACTGTTTGGTATGGATGGTGAAACCCAAAATATTGATTTTGGTATTTATGGTTTTGGTACAACCAGAACTCTTACCGATTACGAAAACTATGCGGGTGTTAGATTTAGAGATCGTGCCGTGCAACAATACACATTGGATAGAAATATTGCGCCGAATCCTATTATTACAGATGCGGCTGAGTATGCAGCGTCGTGGTTGCACATTTTCAAGTTCTGTATTGATATGCACGTTGATAGTGTTCCAGACAACGATTATGATGCGTGGATCATTGCTTTCAAAAATGTGGATGGTGTAGAAATTGTTCGCTGCGATGCCGATGAAAATGAAGTTAATTCTTTTAAGGCATCAAATCCATCGGATAAGTGGTATAGAATTTGGCGAACATTTCACACAAAGGAGGTACCACACACTTATGTGTTCTGGCCTCACAGCAAATCAAAGGGATGGATGGAAAAAATTGAACGGATTATTCCCGGACCAACAAAATTGATTCCTCGTTCACCAGATCCTGTGAGTTTGTGGAAAGGTAAAGGTTCCGAAAAAAAGGATCAACCTAAAAAGGTGGTGTTCAATAAAAATCCAAACAAACGCAAAATATTTGTACACATACCAGCATACAGAGATCCCGAATTGTTGCCCACAATTGAAAGTGCATTAAAAAATGCAGCTCATCCAGACCGATTGGTTTTTGGTATATGTCATCAATCCAACAAGAGTGATAAGTTTGTCACCGACATTGATAAGTTCAGATCTGATCCTAGATTTAGAATTATTGATATGGACTATACAGATGCAAAGGGTCTTCCGTTTGCTAGATATCAAGTCAATACAATGTTGCTTAATGAGGAGTATATTTTGCAATTGGATAGCCATCACAGATTCAATGTTGGTTGGGATTCTACACTGATTGAAATGCACGATGGTCTCAAAGCTGCTGGTGTCAAAAAACCACTTTTAGGTGGATATCTACCGTTCTACGATCCCGCAAATGATCCTGCGTTGCGAACCAATGAACCATGGCAATCAGTGGCATCGTGTTTTTATCCACACGGAACCTTGTTCATAAGACCAGCGGGCTTTAGAAACTTGGTTGATCTTAAAGAACCAGTACCGGCAAGATTTTTATCGGGGCATTTTTGTTTCGGCGACAATCATTGGGCTACCACAATTAAGCACGACTCAGATATATTCTTTAGTGGCGAAGAAATCAATCTTACGGTCAGATCATATACACATGGTTATGACATCTACCATCCACACAAAGTTGTTATTTGGCATTCAATGGCTAGAAAAGAACGTGATGGTATACTTGTGTGGGATGATCAAGCCAAACGTGGTGAAAATTGGTCGGACTCTCAAAACAAATCCCGAGCAAAAATCAGACAGTTGCTTCAGACCGAATACAATGGTTATGATTTGACTGGATACAATCTTGGTAAAGACCGAACGCTGCATGATTATGAGTTGTATGCTGGTATTTGCTTCAAGGAAAAGTCAATGCAGCAATATACGATGGATAATCATCTACCACCAAATCCACCGATGTCTGAACAAAAATGGAAAGATTCACTGAAGAAGTCTTTTTATTATCTAGTTACCATTACGAGACAACAACTGCCCGGTGACGATTATAGTAGTATTTTGGTGGCATTTGATGATGATCAGGGCAAGGCCGTGGCCAGTAAATACATTACCGGCAAACAATTGAGCGACTTCGTGCAAAATAAGACTAATATTCACTATGAAGAATATTTTTCGGCTGATAGATGGCCAAGTAAAGTTGTGTATTGGGGTCTAAGCACATCAAGGGGTTGGGCAGAACGAGTAGAAATAAAACTATGAATGTTGATATTAGCAACATACGTTTTGTTTACTTTACAAACGAGACCAATATTCCATTGTTAAAATTGACATTGCCGAATTTTTTCAAATATAATGATTTGGAGAATATAAAAGTCAGTGTTATATCCAATAATTATGCGGATGACATTTTACCTTATAGTAATGCGGTTCAATATTTGAATGGTAGTACACCATTTCATACAAACGGAAAGCATTTTAGTAATTCTTTGAAAAATACTCTATCTAAAATACAAGAAGAGTATATTTTTTTATTGCTTGACGATTTCTTTTTCATAAATGACACCAAATTTAACGATTTGCAAAAATTAATGGAATTTATAGTTGCTGAGAATGTTGATTATTTTGGATTTGATGATGTGGCGGGAACTGAAATATACGATTGGTCTCCGTATGAAAAGGAAAATTACCCATTTGGAAAAGGGTCTCTTTATTATAGAGACAACAATTATAGATATTTACACAGTTTGCAACCAACAATTTGGAAGCGAAAATCACTAATGGCATTGTGTGACAGATGGGAGTTTAGTGTAAATGAGTTGGATGAAACTCTACCACAAATTAAGCAAGAAAATAAGTTGAAGTGTTTTGGTAACAATCAACTATCACATTTTACATACACATCGCCGGGCGATTACTTTGTTATAGCTTACGTGGAAATAATACGCCATGGTGTATTACAACACTACAAAAATGGATTCGCAGGCACAGATTATCCTGTATTTAGTTTTATTGACCAATTGATTAATGAGCATGATTTGTTGAATAAATCCGAGTATCAAAAAATATTACACAACATCACATGAATTTAGACATCGTATATGAATTTGGAGGAACGGAGTGGGTGTACAAATCTGTATTTGAAAAATACTCAAAATATTGTGTTGAAAATCTTAAAGATATTGATGTTCAAATCAAAAATAGCAGACGTTACGATCCAACGTGTGGTACCAACAATAAGTATGGGCCATTTTACATGATGGTTGTTAACCGAGATACTAAAAAGTATATTTTAATCTCGTATTGGGATAAACTGGTAGATGTTGTTAGACATAATAACGTTACAAATTTTGATTTGGAAAATTGTGTGGAAATAATAACGAGTGCTGGAACGCACGAAAATGATTTTTGTTACACACCAATAAATTTTGACTACACACCGTTTAGTTATATTGGCAATATAATTACAAATGAAACTGAAATTGATCGATTGTATAACTCATGTGTAGAAAAAACTCATGAAGACCGCCTAAAATTCAGAGGATACTTATATGGGTTCCGAGATTTTTTAAGTAACGATACTAGATTTGATATAATTGACTGTCGAGGTCCAAACCAATACAGACACAATAACGATTATGTCAGAGAACTATCCAAATCAACAATCAATTTAAGTCTAAATGGTGCCGCCGAAATTTGTTATCGAGATATGGAAATATTAGGTTTGGGAAATGCGTTGTTTAGATTTGAGTTATCAACCAAGTTTCACAATCCACTTATTCCCAATCACCATTATATATCCGTACCACACAGCGACATAAAATATAATCCCGGCGACGTATTTGAATATTACAAAAAATTGAGTGATAGATTGTTTGATAGATTTGAACAAGTAAAAAATCAACACGACTTTATAAAGTTTGTGTCAGATAATGGTAGGCGTTGGTATATAGAAAATGGCACTGTGGACGCAAACGTGAAGCTGCTGACGCAATTAGTAGATTTTACCAAATTAAAAGAAATCTATCAACTCAATCCGCCATAACTATAATAGTTGTTCACAAATTAAAAATGTATGAGTTATAATAATCCTATTACGAATGTTGCTTCCGATACTTTACACTATATAGGCAAAAACTACAGTGATACGTTTGTCGTCCAAATTGGGGCGATGGATGGTATTAACTTCGACGATACCCGTGGTTTTTTAGATATGTACAAGTGGGACGCATTGTTGGTCGAACCGATTCCAGCAATCATGGACGAATTGCGAAAAAATTTCGCACTCATAACAAATTACAGATACGAACAATCAGCAATAACTGAATCGGATGGTGAAACTGTGATGTTGACTATTCCTACCGATGTTATTGAACGGGAAGGTTTACATCCCGGATATAAAGGTATGAGTGCGCTGTACCCTTTGAAAAATGGATTTGGTAGCGACTATCAGCGGGATATCGATGTTAAATCTAACTTTGGTGTGGATGTAAAAGTCAATACGTTGACATTGAAATCTTTATTCAATAAGCACCAAGTACAAAAGGTAGATGTATTTATTTGTGATGCTGAGGGGTATGATTGGAAGATATTCCAACAGTTCGATTTCAGCGTATTTCGTCCAAAATTTATTAGATTGGAGTATATCAACCTTTCAGACGATGAGAAGAAATTGGCGGCTGAGAAGTTTGAACAAAATGGGTATCTGGTTGAAATTGGTCAAAATATTGATTGTGTTGACAAGGAAATTTGGAGTAAAATTAAAAATGTGGATTCTTCTACTACGACTTCCATATCCGATTTGACTGTGGTCACGGGGTTGTGGAATATCAACCGAGTTGGTAGACCATTTGATCACTATATCGAAAATCTAAACAAATTGTTAGATATTGATGCGAATTTGTTTTTGTATCTACCAAAAGAATTGGAACCTTTGGTGTGGAAAAAGAGAACCAAACAGAATACTGTTGTCAAAATCTATGAATTGAACGATATTCAAAACATGTACAAACCATTCTGGGATAAAACTCAAAAATTGAGAACCGATCCAGCATGGATTAATAAGGCCGGATGGCTTGCAGCTTCACCTCAGGCTTCACAAGAATGGTACAATCCAATTGTGCAATCCAAGATGTTTTTGTTGAATGACGTTACCATTTGGAATCCTTTTAATACCAAACACTTTATGTGGTTGGATGCTGGTATCACCAACAGTGTATACGAAAAATACTTCACAGACAACCGAGCACTGGATAAGATTGCGCCATATCTAGAACAATTCTTGTTCTTAAGCTATCCATATGAAGCCAACTCGGAGATCCACGGATTTGATTTTGATGCTATCAATAGATACAGTGGTAAGAAGGTAACTTACGTTTGTAGAGGTGGATTGTTTGGTGGTACCAGAGATTCTATCAATCAAGCAAATGCAACCTACTATTCTCTTTTAGATAGAACGTTGAGCGACGGATACATGGGTACAGAAGAAAGTGTATTTACCATCATGTCATATTTGGAACCCGAGAAGTATAGACGCTACTCTCTGGATTCAAATGGTTTGATTGTGAAGTTTGCACAAGCACTACTGGACAATAAAGTTGAGCTTGAGCCTGTTCCCAAAGACACAAACACATACACTCCCAGAAAGTTTGTTAATCCCGACAAGTTGAAGTTGTCGGTGTATATGTTGACATTTAATTTTCCACATCAACTTGAACACACCATACAAACATGGTTACAACATCCTAAGTGGATCACCAATACTAAAAACATTCTTATTGATAATTCCACAAATGAGGATGCTAGAATTGCCAATGCTAAACTCTGCAAAAAGTACAACTTTGAGCACATCATTAATAACAAAAATGATGGTATCAATGGTGGTAGATTAAAAGCAGCACAACACTTTCAAGAATCCGACAGTGATTATTATGTGTTTTTGGAAGATGACATGGGTTTACATCCGCCGGGTCACAATTTTTGTCGCAACGGATTCAGAACTTATGTTCCCGATTTATACGATAAAGTGTTAAAAATAATCGGCGGTGATGTGGATGTAGACTTTTTGAAATTCTCGTATACCGAGGTGTATATGGACAACAATATTCAAGTTTCTTGGTATAACGTACCCAAGGTGGTGCGAGCGGAGGTTTGGCCAAATTATACCAAATTGCCTGTGTCTGGTCTTGATCCTAACTGCCCACGCACCAAGTTTGATACCATAGAGGTTGTGGATGGATTGAGTTATATCAAAGGTGACGTGTATTATGCAAACTGGCCAATGATTGTGGGTAAAAGTGGCAATAAAAAGATGTTTTTGGACACTACATGGGCATATCCATATGAACAAACTTGGATGAGTCACATGTTCCAAGAAACAAAAAAAGGTAACTTGAAACCGGCTGTTCTACTAGCAAGTCCTATCCACCATAACAGAATTGCTTATTATAAGCCAGAAGAAAGAAAAGAAAATGCGGGGTAATTCTATCATACAAAACCAATTGATCGTATATTTATAGTAGAATGTCAAATGCGCTGAACATCTATAACGAGAATTTTGGATATCAAGTTGTCACCAATGGAACATATGTGGCGATTGGTAATCCAAACTCAAAACCATACAGCTGTCAAGAGGGGTTTATCCGCATTGGTGAAGTGTTGGTATATCAAAAAAACCGATTTCAGTCCAACTACTCATTTGCAAAAACATATCGTAGACAGGCGTCGGCACCAACTGTTATAACCCAAACTAGTTATGGTAAAGCACTGGCTATGTGTGATGATTGGTTGGCTGTGGCAGATACCGCATATAGTCAAAGTACCAGTGGAACACCAACATCGGGTTGTGGAGTAGACATTTATAGACTGTACAATACATCCCCAACCGCAAGTTGTGACACAGATCCGGCGTCATGGACGTTAGATTCAACTCCAGCATATTCAATAACATATACAGGCAATGTGTCTGATAAATTTGGTCAAGCTGTTGCGATCTCTGACAATTTTATGGTTGTTGGTGTCCCAGGTCACAACAGTGATCTGGGTAAAATAATGATTTATCGTTACGATGGTGCATCTGGATTTGTTTATTATAAAACTGTGGTGTGTCCCGATGTTGGTCAAAAATTGTTTGGTGCTGCTGTTTCTATAGATAAACTTTCTGAAAATAGAATTGCTGTGGGAACTCTCACAACCACACAAAGTCGAGTTTATGTATATGATTTAACCAACGATGCAAATGTGAGTGTTACTTTGCGTCAACGGTTGGAACAAAACACAGCATCAAAATGGTTGCAGACAGGTGGTGATAATACGATTTCATTTTATCCATCTGGAAGCAACGCTCAAACACATACTAGATATGGTTCTTCAGTGGCAATTTCCAATGATATTTTGATTGTTGGTGCTCCCAATGATTTGATTTACTATGAATACAGTGGTTCCGCACTGGTACGTCAACGGGGTGCTGCGTATGTGTACTATACACCATCTGGTTCTGGACAATATATACTTGAACAGAAATTGTATGGTGATGGCAACACGTTCAAAGACAATCTGTTTGGATATAGCATTGATGTGGATGATAAGTACATATTGATTGGATCACCAAAACCTTATTTTCCATTTTCAAGTGTGTATTTGTCGGCGTCTGTTGATCGATATAATTTGAATTTCGACGATGATGATTTTGGAGCAAGCACTTACAACGGTCAAACACTTTTGTATCGTTGGACAACCAACCAATGCTCTGGATCAACTATATTGAATTTGGCTACCACCGCTCCAATTTCATATCGAAAACGCATAGGTGAGTGCTTTACTGCATTTGGAGAGTCGGTTGCACTATCCAACGACAACATTGTGATTGGAGCACCAGCACCGTTGGATGATGATTTGTATTTACAAACGCCGTTGCTGACTGAGCAAAGTGATACTCCAACAACAGATTGCTCGACTGAGATTGCCGACATCTGGGAACTTGCAATGGAGGATTCAATTTGTGATTGTTCCGGTAATGAAATAAACGGTGGTGGAGGTGGAATCGTTTATGTTGTCGAGCAGCCCATTGTGGATGTATTTGGTAAAGCGTTTATTTACAACTTTTCTGATCTACAAAAGGACGCCAAGGTCGGAAATGTGTTCTATAACAACGATAAGTTCATTGTCAACAATACTGGTAGCGTACTACGTGATTTATTGCGTGACCCAACCAATACTTTGAATGATTATATCTACGGATCATATCAAAGCCAAATAACGTTGAACGAAAAGCAGTTTATTTGCACAATTGAACCAGGCGAGTTTAATGTCAGCACAAATCCAACCGCAATCACTGGATCTGCGTTTGATTATGCTATTTCAAACGACGAACAGTTCAACTTTACGGATCTAGATCTGATTCTTAGATATATTAATTCTAAATTGACCACCAATCGTAGTGAATATTGGTGGGATGTTTTGGTAGAGGGCGATATACAACAAAGTCAATTCACATTCTTTACGTCGTCGATGTACAACTACACACAAAGTAAATTGACACCCGAGTTAAAGTGTGTACTCAACAGTAAGAATTTTGATATTAATAACGATGGTATTGTTGATTATTCCGATGCATACATGCTCTGGAATTACTATATTGAGAATCTAGAGATTGTTAATTATAAACAGTACATTTCTCCAACGTCAAGACGCAACAACTACGATGATATTATCAAGTTTTTGGATACTAAAACCGGCAAAGGTTTTGGCAATAAAATTAAAAATGAGTTCTTTGCTTATCACATCAGCGCATCTTTGGACCCAACTGGTTCCTATCTTGCTCCGTATATTACCGATGTAGGTTTGTATGCGGGCGCAGATTTGGTGGCTATTGGTAAAATTGCAAGTCCGATTAAAAATAACGGACAAATTCCAATCAATATTGTGGTGAAATGGGATACCTAACCCTATTTATTATAAAGAATACTAGAAACATATGGCAACCCAATCTGATAGCAAAGTGATTGATCGTGAGTCAACAAACAGAAGTTTGGCTGACAGATATTTATCGGGTCAAGCAGCGGGTGGTGCATACCAACCAGTTCAAAAGAACGTAAAATCCCAAGGAACCAATGAATTGGCAGTGCAGAACAGCATTGTTGATGCCAAGTATACTTCCACCAAGGGTTTCAAGTTGGGTACCAACACTGGTACTGAAAACTTTAACACTACTGCTTTGAATTATAGCGATAACATCAATGGTGGTGTGCGTACCGATGGTGTTGATAAAATCGCAACCAATTGGAATGGTGCAGGAAGCAAAGCTGCTTTGTATACAACCACAGCCGGAGGATTCCAAACCAAAGCAGCAGTGGGACAATCACAATTTAATGATGCTCAAGGACTACAGTCCAAGCAACAATCCCTTTATATGAAGGGGTTCAATAACCAAAAATACAGTAACGGTAAGTTTACTCGCTAAACTCACTATGTATTAGGTAATGGTTATACTAGGGTTAGATTCGTCCACATCAGTAACAGGTTGGGCATTTAGAGAGGATAAAAAGATCCTCTCTGCTGGTTTTGTTGACACCAAAAAATTCGATACAACCAAGGAAAAGACGCAACACGTTATTTCCGTTTTACAAAAAGATCCAAACATGAAGAATGTGGATCATGTTAACTTGGAGGCAGCACTCAGTGGGTTTGCCGGTGGATTTACGTCACAACAGGTCATTATAACACTAGCACGACACAATGCGGTGTTTGCCTACATAATGGAAGAACACTTAAAGAAGAAGGTAAATCTTTTGAGTGTGACCACAATGCGTAAGCATCTGTTTGGTAAGTGTCGTATCAAGGGCATCAAACCCAAGGAATTTGTAAAACAACAGTTGGAGTCGTTGATGCCAGATGTAATACAGTTCGCCGTATTGAATAAAAAAAACAAGTGGGACGAGCGGAATAGTGATATGTACGATGCTGTGGTATGCGCCATGTACGACGCAAATTAAAAAATTGCAACTCGTAAGATGTGGTGTATGCTACTGTAGACGTATGGTTGAAACATCGGTACTAGATATACTTACAAAGTTGTTTAAGCATCGCCCACATATTCAGAAGGGCGGTGAAGAACTCATGTTTTTCTGTCCAAGTTGCAACCACTACAAGCGTAAACTAAATATTAATACCAATAGTGGTTATTATCACTGTTGGGTGTGTAATTTTAGTGGCAAAAGTTACAAGAGCTTGTTGAGCAAGATCAAGGCACCATCAGAATTCTACGAAGTTCTGTGCAAAATCAAGGTGTCCAAGACTCAAAACCATAACGAAGTCAAAAAGTTGTTTTTGCCTTATGAATTCAAGCCGTTGTATAAACCATCACCCGAAGTAGCGTATAAACACGCTGTGTCGTATTGTGTGAGTCGTGGACTCACGGTGTATGACATGATTAGATACAACATCGGGTATTGTACTGAGGGGCAGTTCCAGAACCGCATTGTGGTACCATCGTATAATGCCACAGGCGAATTGAATTTTTATTGTGGTCGTGACTATTACAATAGTAAAATAAAGTATCGGCTGTGTGAGTCAACAAAAGACATTGTTGGGTTTGAGATGCTGACAGATTTTACCAAACCTATCACGTTGGTAGAGGGTGTATTTGATGCATTTTCAGTAAAGTATAATGCTGTACCATTGTTTGGGAAAACACTCAGCAGCAAACTTAAAATAAAGTTGATGACCCAAAAACCTCCCCGAGTTAATGTGTTGTTGGATAATGATGCCATCAAAAGTAGTCTTGAGATATGCACCTTTCTGATTCAGAATCAGATTGATGCGTACTTAGTTTTATTGGACGGTAAAGATCCCAATGAAATTGGACATACAAAGACATGGCAAAACATTGATGCTAGTGTTAAGATGGATGAAACAACGTTGTTTAAGATGAAAATGAAACTGAAGCACAATCTATGATAGTTCTAAAAAATACAGATACGAAATTTGACTTTGCGGTTCAAGTCTCGGATATTCATATCAGACTCACCAAACGCCATGACGAATATACAAGTGTATTTGATAGATTCTATGGTTTCTTGGACAAGCTTGGTAAAAATGCCAGTGCTATTTGTGTTGTGACCGGAGATGTGTTTCACAATAAAAGCGATCTAAGTCCAGAGTGTGTTCATATTGGTATTGATTTTCTCAAAAATTGTGCCAACAGAATGCCCACGATTTTGATCGCAGGTAATCATGATGCTACGTTGGCAAACAAAAGTAGATTGGATTGTTTGACGCCAATCGTTCAAGGACTGAATCATCCAAATCTATATTATCTCAAGTCCAGCGACGTTTTCCGCTACGAAAATATTCTTTTCAACCATTTTAGTGTATTTGATGAACCAGATAAATACATCAAGTATGACAGCATTCCGCCCAAATATCGACACGAAACTGAACACCACGTTGCGTTGTTTCATGGTCCAGTTAACAACGCAGTAACCGACGTAGGATATACTGTTAGTAATCGTGCCATCACCAACGAATTGTTTGATGGTCATCAGATTGTGATGTTGGGCGATATTCACAAGCATCAAATTTTGCAAGAATATGATGATGCAAACGGCAAACCCGTAGTTGTATATGCCGGTAGCATGATTCAACAGAATCATGGCGAAGACCTCAAGGGGCATGGGTTTTTGTTGTGGGATTTGAAGCGTAAGATGTTCAAGCATTATGAACTAGCCAACGATTATGGCTTCTACACGGTAGAAATCAATAAGGGAAAGTTACTTACTGACATCAAGGATCTGCCTAAAAAGGCACGTATTCGCACCAAGTGTTTTGAATCTATTCCGTCGCAGGTCAAAGATGTGATGGCTGAACTCAAGCAAAAGTGTGAAATACTTGAATCCACATTTATTCGCGTGGATGAATTCGATACCAACAACAGCAAAGTTACACATCTCCTTGATATCCATAATATTTTCAACGTAGATTATCAGAATAAGTTGATTGAGGATAGTCTGACTGGCAAGAAAGTTGATGCCGCCTTGATTGAAAAAGTCAAGATACTCAACAAAACCATCAATACCCAAATCCCAAAGGATAAAACCCCCAAGAACATTCGTTGGAAACCCAAGACTTTTGAGTTTGACAACATGTTTAGTTACGGTGAAGGCAATTTTATTGATTTTACTCAACTACGGGGAACTATTGGTTTGTTTGCTCCAAATGCCAGCGGTAAGAGTAGCATCATGGATGCATTGGCATTTTGTGTCTTTGATAAATTCAGCAAAGGCTACAAAGCGGGACATGTGTTAAATACACAAAAAATGACTTTCAAGTGTAAATTTAACTTTGAGGTTAGTGGTGTTGATTACTTTATTGAACGTGAGGGTAAAGCTGATAAAAAGGGTAACGTAAAGGTTGAAGTTAAATTCTATAAGCTTGAAAATGGAAATGAAGTTCCATTGAACGGAGAAGCTCGTAGAAGTACCAATGATATCATTCGTGATTATGTGGGTACATACGACGATTTTATTCTTACCGTATTGAGTATTCAAAACAGCAAGACAGGTTCATTTGTGGATCTTGGACAAACCGAGCGTAAGGATTTGTTGTGCCAATTTATGGGTCTCAATGTATTTGATCAATTGTATAATATTGCCAATGAGAACTTCAAGGAAACCAATACTCTGTTGAAGAGTGTCAGCAAGGATCAGCTAGACGCAGATCTTGTTAATATATCTGGTAGTATTGATATTAACCAATCAAACATCACATCTTTTAATTCTGAGTTGACAGTACTGGAACAAACGAAGGATGAGCACAACAACAATCTTTTGCAACTGAGCAAGAATATTGTTAAGCTAGATTCGGTTAAGTATGTTGATATCGTCGGATTGGAAAAAAACAAGATTGACTATGAAGAAAAAGTTGGTAAGTTTCAATCGGACATCGTTGACAACAAGACCAAAATGGAGTCAATTGAATTGCAACTTTCACAGTTGAGTTCTTCTTTGAAATTGTGTGAGAACATTGAGACCACCTATCAAGAATATAAGGATGTCAAGAAACTTGAGGAAAGCAAACAGCATCAGATTGACAGACTAAAGGTTGTCATAAAGAGCAAGGTTGATAAGCTCAAGAAACTTGAGGAACACAAGTATGACCCTAACTGCGAATACTGTATCAATAACGTGTTCGTAAAAGATGCTATTGCTACAAAACAAGATCTCGAAAATGAAAAGATCAATGCCGCCATTATCATAGGCGAATACAACACATTAAAAGCCAAGGTCGAGGCGTTTGGCGATATAGAAACCACATATCAGACCTGTCAGAGTGGGAATAATGAGAAAATTAAATTGGAAAAACGTCGGGAGATTATAAACACATCAATACTCCGAGATGAAAATTATTTGATAACATTACAAAACACGTTGAAAGCCACAGTTGATGCAATTGATAATTTCTATAAAAATAAGGATACTATTGAGAACAACCAAATGTTGTTGAATCAGATTGACGAACACAAGGCTATTATCAAGGATATTGAATCTGAAATTAAGTCTGTGAATTCAAAATTGTTCACGGCGTCAACCGAAAAGGGTAAGTTGGAACTTCAATACAAGAATACTACCGAGCAATTGAATAAGGTCAAAGAGTTGGAGGTATCATACGAAGCATACAAACTATATACTGCTGTTATTAGCCGTGACGGTATTCCATATGAAGTTATCACCAAAACTTTGCCGGAAATTGAAAAAGAGGTCAACAATATTTTGAGCCAAATCGTTGAATTCACAGTAACTCTTACAACCGATGGCAAAAACATCATGAGCAACATTGTTTATGATGATAAGCGTTGGCCGTTGGAGATGGCTAGTGGAATGGAAAAGTTTGTGAGCGGGTTGGCTATTCGTGTAGCATTGATCAACATTAGTAATCTACCAAGACCCAATATTATTTGCATTGACGAGGGATGGGGGACGTTAGATCAATCAAACATAGCATCTGTTGGTAACTTATTTACATATCTAAAACATCAATTTGATTTCATTTGGATCATTTCACATTTAGATTCTATAAAAGACTCAGTTGACGTTTTGCTAGAGATTACGAAGGAGAATGGTTTCTCTAAAATTGTTTATAAATGATTAGAGTTCTTGAAGACAAAAAAAGAAAATGGGTATAGTAAGATAGATTTTCGGTAAGAAAAAATACAAGTTGATATAAATAGTTCACGGTTCCACTTTTTTGGCAATATTTATAAAGTAAACATAACTATCCAAAGTTAGGGTTAACACTGAAAGGAATATAAACATATGCCAATACAAGAAGGTGGACGTTGGAGTCCAGAACAATCAATAGTATCTCCCGGCGTTTTTACCCGAGAGATTGATCAATCGGGCCTCGCCCAAGGCGTGGCCAACATCGGTGGTGCTATCGTGGCACCATTTGCAGACGGTCCTGCATTTTTTCCAAGAATCGTCACCGACGTTGCAACATTAGAACAGGTGTTCGGTGTTGCTGACGGCGTTTATTACGGACCATACACCACCAAGGAATACTTGATTCAACAAGGCGTCGTAACAGTCGTTCGTGTTGGTGGTTTGACTGGTTATTGGCAAAAGAATCCGCTGGTGGTTTATGCACAACCCGGCGCTTGGGCACGCAGCAGCGATATTGGTGCATTGACAACAGCATCGTTCATGTATTTGAACAGTGACAACTATACTGCAAATATTCAATACGTTCACTCAAGTTCAGCATGGGTAATCCCTGCCGCTGGTACATCCGGTATTCCTACAGGCCCTGAGTCTGGTATCAGCGCAAGTATTAGTTTGACTACCAAGGCACAAGTAGTAAGTTTCCTTGGATCTTACTCATATTTGGCAAATATCAATAATTTGTCAGCATCGTTGTCAACAGCATTGACTGCAAGAAAATTGGTAAGTATTACTACCCTTAATGCATATGCCGCATTTAGCGCATCGGTTGTGGCAGGTAGCGGCAAGGTCGCCAAAAATGGTGGATCTTCTGATTATGCTCTGGCTGCGTTCGACGTGGAAAAATTCATTCCAAAAGGTGGTTTCTATGTGTCGGGGTCTGGTTTAGCTCAAGAAACTCGATCATTGAATTCAACACTCAATGGTGTGTGTACTGGTAACAATGCCGTTCGTAGTTGGCCCGCTAACTCTGGTTCGTATTTGACAGCATCAATCACAGTTTCGGATGGTCAAGTAACTTGGCCATTTGTGTTTATTCTGTCAGCATATCCATCGGTCGCAAACACCACGGGATATACTTTCAATAAACTAGCAGGATCTATTAAGAATCTATTTGCGCCGGTAGTTGCGTATGATAATTCGTTTGTAAAGTTTAGTGGTAGCATCAGTGCTCGCTTTGGTGCTGCTGCACTGACCAGCAATTATCCAGCAAATTATGCTGGTACTGGGTATTTGAGTGGTAGCCAACTATACGGTGGCAAGCAATTGAGTCTGGGAACTGTTGGTACTACCAATCGATTGGTTAGAAAATTCACAGCCCAAGGGCCTGGAAACACCAACTACAGTGGGTTTTTCTATATGTCATCAAGTGCTCAAGGTCAAAACACCGATGAAGCAACTCAAATTGCAACAGCAATCAACGAAAGCTCTGAAACTGTGTTTCGGTTGAGTTCTTCTAAGTTGAATATGGGTAGCACCACATCAGACATTACTTTGGCATATGACAAAGACACATTTGATGCAACCAGCACACTGATTGTTCACAGCGCAAGTTTCGCAAGTGTACGTAGTGCCGCTACTTGCGGCGCAGCACTTCGCTTCTTGGGTATTGTATCAGGTGCATACGGTCCATACGATGGTACATTCGTAGCCGATGCTAATGGAAGCGCAGATCCATGTAATCCTGCTGGTGACGGTCGTAAGAACATGGTGTTGGGTGTGTTGGCTAATACCCAAAATGCTTCAACTCAATTCGACAACAACTATGCGGTATATGGATTTGTGGACTCAACCGTGGCTCAATTGACAAGCTCTGTATATCCTTACAAGGGCAACATCAATCCTACCGAAAACCAATATCAATTGGCTTTGCGTTACAACTTCACCGATCCGGATGGTAACACCACAGATGGTACATATGGTTACTATGGTTTCAGCTTGAATGAGTCTGACAACAACTACATCAAGGATGTGTTTGGTGCCGATCCTACGGTTGGTAATCCATCAAAGCAAATCGCTGGACAGAAGGTAGAAGCAGCATACACCTACGTTTTGTTTGAAGACAGCATTCAACGTTTCTTGGCAGAAAAGACTCGTTCAACAGCTGAGGGTGGTGGTTGGAAATTGCAAGTGGCAACCGCGCCTTCGTCTGGATTCAGCGTTGGTGAATCTATGAAATTCGTAGATCAATATTCATACGATCCAAACAGTGGTGATTCACAATTCGCAATCAGCAATGCATCAACACCTTGGATCTACAGTCAACAAATTGCTCCATTCAAGGGTAGTTCAGATGCATCTGCACACCCAGTCAAGTTCAAGTTGTTTAAGGTTCATACCTTGAGCGATGGTACATTGAGTAACCAAAAGTACAAGATCGAAATCAGCAACGTCAAGTTGGCTGGTACAGTTCCAGGTAGCAACTATGGTACGTTTACACTCGCAGTTCGCTCATATAGCGATACTGATAAGCGTCCTAAGTATTTGGAAATCTACCAAAACTTGAACCTTGACCCAGACAGCGCAAACTTCGTGGCTCGCCGCATCGGTGACCGTTACGCATATATTACCTTCTCAGGTAAGATTGTGGAATACGGAACTTATGTAAACTTGAGCCGTAACATTCGTATTGAAATGACAGACACTGCTTACCCAGAGAGTATCGTTCCTTACGGATTTGAATCATATAGTAGCCCAGTCGATAGTACGTTGAGTACCTTCTTGCCAGCAGTTCGCTACAGCAAGGCTTCTATCTACGGTCTTGGACCCGGTAAGTATCCATCGGGTACTGTGTTTGGTGAAGTTCCAGAGGCAAGTGAAGAAATTGCATATCTGTATCCTACCGCATCGTTTGGTGTTGGTGTAGATATTGATACCAAGCAATGGTTCAAGCCGCTGCCATACTACGGTGGTAATGATCAAAACGGTGACAACATCGACTTTGATCTTGAAGCCAAGGTTTGGGGAACTGAAAACGCTCACTATTATGCTCAAGGTGTGGCCGCAAGCACGGGTTCACTCCTAGATCCCGCATTGAGTGGTAGTATTCCAAGCACCTACGATCCAGTAAACGAATCAACCTACGTCAGACTGCGTAAGTTCGTAGTTGGTTTCCAAGGTGGTTTCGATGGTCAATGGCCTGCAATTCCAATCAATGTTGGAAGCGACATCACCGCCGGTAACACTCAAGGTCTTGATTGTACCTCAATCAAGAGCCCTGGTAGTATCGGATACAAGCAATGTATTGCTGCTCTGAGTAACTCTGACGAGTGGGATATTAACTTGATTGCTCTACCAGGCATCTTCTGTGAACAACACAGCTATGTTACTAACTTGACAATTGACATGTGTACACAACGTGGTGATTGTTTCTACATCATGGATAACGTGGTGTTCCCAGCAAGTAACCAAAGCGTTGGATTGATTGATGCTGCTATCAACAGCGTCGCAACAATCGACAGCAACTATGTTGCTACTTACTATCCTTGGATCAAGATTCTTGATACCAACTTGAACAAGGTAATCAGTGTACCTCCATCAGTGGTGTTACCTTCAATCTATGCAGCAAACGACAATTCTGCTGCTGAATGGTATGCTCCAGCAGGTTTGAACCGTGGTGGTATTCCACAAGCAGTTCAAGTACTTGATCGTTTGACTCATCAAGAGCGTGATCAATTGTATGAAGGTCGTGTTAACCCAATCGCAGCATTCCCAGGACAAGGCATTGTAGTTTGGGGTCAAAAGACTCTACAAATTGCTCCAAGTGCATTGGATCGTGTGAATGTTCGCCGCTTGTTGATCAACTTGAAGAAGTTTATCGCAAGCTCAAGCAACTACTTGGTGTTTGAACAAAACGTTGCAGCAACACGCAATCGCTTCTTGGCAATTGTTAACCCATACTTGGAGAGTGTACAACAACGTAACGGTATCTATGCTTATCAAGTTAAGATGGATGCAGCTAACAACACTCCAGACTTGATCGATAGAAATATTCTATACGGTCAGATCTATATTCAACCAACTCGTACAGCAGAATTCATTATGTTGGACTTCAACATCATGCCGACTGGTGCGACTTTCTCAGCTTAATACTGAGTTAGCTTAAACAAAACCCCGCCCCTAAAAAGGCGGGGTTTTTTCTTTTATATTTTTGAAGTGTATGTTAATATGTATCTATTAGATAAGGAGTATTGTATATGACTGAACGAGGTAAAAAAATAAGAGACGCATTTTTCAAAAAGTATGGTGTTTATCATCCATCTCAACTGCCTGAAGTTAAAGCTAAAATAAAGCAAAAACGAGAAAGTGGTGCGTATGACAACATGGTGAAAAAGATGAAGGACACTCTCAAAGAAAAATATGGAGATGAAAACTATAACAATGTAGAGAAGGGAAAACGCACCAAATTGGCGAAGTATGGGGATGAAAACTATAATAACCGAGATAAAATGACGCGGACCAACAATCAGAAATATGGAATGAATGTTTCGCCCAACACTCTTAAAAGAACTCAAGAACGTGCATCCAATGGAGATATTGGCTTCAAATCTGATCAATTTAAGCAGTATCTCAAAGATAATAATATAGAGAATGTGTCTCAATTGACGGACGTTAAAGAAAAAAAGAGACAAGAGATGATCAATCGTATGGTTACAAACATTTTTGAGGGTGGTCGCCTTAATAAGATTGTATTACCGATTTTTCAACGAGACGAATATACAGGATGTGATTATGATAAGATGTATAAGTTTAAGTGTTGTAAATGCAACAATGAATTTCAAGATAATTTATACTCGGGAAATATTCCACGGTGTTTGAATTGTTATCCTCACAATAGGTTTAAGTCATCAATAGAAACTGAGATCTTGGATTTCTTACAGTCACATAACATAGAAACAAAACACCATAATAGATCTATATTAAATGGAGACGAAATTGATATATACGTACCATCCCTTAATTTTGCAATTGAATGTGATGGTGTTTATTGGCACAGTGAAATTGCTGGCGGCAAGAACAAACAGTATCATCTTAGCAAAACATTGAGGTGTAATCAACAAAATATTCAATTGATGCATATATGGGATTGGGAATGGCGTTGTAAAAATTCTATAATTAAAAGTATTTTGCTTAATAAGATGGGTAAGTCTACAAAAATTTATGCACGAAAATGTGTTGTTAAAGAAGTATCAAATGAAGATAAATCAAATTTTTTGGAAGACAATCATATACAGGGAGACGATACGTCATCAATACGATTGGGGTTATATCATAACAACGCATTGGTTTCTATAATGACATTTGTCAAATCCAGATACGATAAAAAATATCAATACGAACTGTCTAGATATTGCAATTTATTGAACACAAATATCGTGGGAGGATCGTCTAAACTATTTACACATTTTATTAAAAATTATGATGCAAATTCAGTTGTGACTTACAGCGATAAACGTTTATTTACAGGAAAAGTTTATGCGGGGTTGGGTATGCGGGTGTTGAAAGATACTCCGTGTGGTTATCATTATTTTCATAAAAATAACGGCGTTCCAATAAACAGAACTCATTTTCAAAAACACAAGCTTGATAAAACCTTGGAAAAATTTGATTGTGATTTGAGCGAGTGGCAGAATATGCAAATAAATGGTTATGATCGTATCTGGGACTGTGGTCACTTCAAGTACGAATGGCTGAGAATGTAATCTTTGGAGTTTAATCGTATTAATATATTAATCTTGACCACACCCCGCACCTAAAAAGGTGCGGGTTTTTTGTTTTTCCATATATTTATAGATAATGATCAAATTAAATATTCTCCTAAATGAAGTATTGAGTGAAGGTGGAGCGGGTGGTCACATGGACCATCCTTTTGACTTTGCTAGCAATGGCAAACAACTTGTCAATGTATTTGTAAAAACAATTGATACATTGAAAAAGGGTACCGGAAGTGTAAAAATTGATGGTGTCAATGCCAGCATTCGTTTAGCCAATGGACAATTTGTAATGGATCGTGGTAGTGCTAAACCGTTTGATGTGCAGGGTATGCGACCATCCGATTTGGCAAAACGGTTTGAACCTGGACATGGATTCATAAAGATTGGTAGTAAGGTTATCAACATTTTTGACGATGCAATTCCAAGTACACAATCAGAACTGCAACAACTTGGTCTATTGAATAATCCAAATATTCTATTGAATGTGGAATATGTTGAGGGGCAGACAAATGTTGTGGGATATGGAGACATTGGAAACTTTTTAGCAATTCACGGACTCAAAGAAATCAAACCAAAAACCTTTGGTAAAACTGGACAAGTAAAAAGTCGTGTGGCAGTGGAAATTTCTTATGATAAAGATGTGATGCAAAGTTACATCAATAAGTTGAATATTGTTGCCAAGAAATATGGTTTCAAAGTATTGGGTAGTGTTGGCACAACATTCAAATCGGAGCCTAGTTTGTCAAAACCACTGAATGAAAAGATTACACTGTATCCAGACGGTCAACCAGTAACAAAGAGTCTCAACGATTGGTTGAAAGCTGTTAAGATCGAAACTCCACTAATTACCCGTGAGCAGTTTATTGCGGCCAGAAAGAGCAAAAATATTGGTAAAGATTTTGTTGGTCAAGATATTAAAAAGATTATCAACGATACTGTTGTGTATATTGCCACAATCAAATTGGGTGATGAAATTTTGAAAAATGCCACCAGTGAGATTGGTGATTTAGAAAAACACGAAGGTATTGTGATTCGTGATCCGAGCATTTATAGTAAACCATATAAAATAACTGGTAGCTTCATTATTAATGGACTTCAGAGTGGTTTTAGCAAATAAAACTGTTTTAGCAAATAAAACAAATACGTATTGGTGTTATGAAAAGAGCGCAAAATAAAAGTAATCTCGAAATCATTAAAGACTATGTTGAGGGAAATAGACCATTTGTTCAAGTTGGTTATGATGTAAACCTGACAGACTCACAGCGTAGAGAAGGTGATCAGTGGGAAGATGGTCAAGGTAAGAAGTGGGTAATGAAAGATGGACGCAGGCGACGAGTTCCAAAGGTTGCCAGATTTATCAATGAACAACGTTGTAAAGATTGTAATATGGATGTTCGTTGGGGCAATTATTTGGACGATCAAGTTTGGCCAAAAACACATTTTTGCTATGATTGTTTTATAAACAATGAAACTCGCATGAAACTTGATGGTACTTGGGAATATTTTGACAGGGCCCGAGATTTGCGCAATGAACGTAGTATTACAAGTGACTACAAAAAGAAATTTGATGAAACACTAAAGTGGTGTAATGACCACGAAAATAAGCCTCTGGAGTTTATCAACGAAGATGGTAGCATTGAAAAATGGGAGGGTGTTGGTAGTGATATTGAAAAAATCCGTGCGGATGTATCCAAAGATCTAGAGTTTATAAATGCGAGATTGGCGGAAATAGACGGTATTATAGCGGATTGTGAGGCAAAATATGAGTCAGCAAAACTACAGAGATCTAATAAAGGCTGAGTACAAGCGTTGCTTGGAAGATCCTGTATACTTCATGAAGAAGTATGTAAAAATTCAACATCCAATGCGTGGTACTGTTGGTTTTGATTTATATCCTTTCCAAGAAAAAGCACTGGCTGATCTGGTGAAATTCGACCTCAACATTGTGTTGAAAAGTCGTCAAATGGGTATTTCTACTCTAACAGCAGCATACAGTGTGTGGCTGATGACATTTTTTAGCGATAAGAATATTCTGATCATCAGTATCACTCAAGAGACTGCCAAAGAAATTGTTACCAAGGTTCGTTTTGCAAATGATAATCTTCCGGCTTGGCTAAAAGTTGCATGTGTGGAAGACAACCGTTTGAGTTTGCGTCTCAAGAATGGATCAGCAATCAAAGCAGTTTCAAGTGCTGGTACTGCTGGTCGTTCAGCAGCACTGTCGCTGTTGATCATAGACGAAGCAGCATTCATTGATAACATCGAAGAGATTTGGTTGTCCGCACAATATACGCTATCAACCGGTGGTCGTGCAATTGTTTTGTCAACCCCAAATGGTGTTGGTAACTTTTTTCATAAAACTTGGGTTGCGTCCGAGGCAGGTGAAAATGAATTCAATACCATTAATCTGCCGTGGCATTTACATCCAGAGCGTGATCAAGCATGGCGAGATAAACAAACAGAATTGTCTGGTATAAAAGGTGCCGCACAAGAATGTGATTGTTCATTTGCTACATCCGGTAATCAGGTTATTCATATGGACATTATTGAGTTTTATAACAAAACTCATGTGCGAGATCCTATTGAAAAGCGTGGCAGTGGTTTGGATATGTGGATCTGGGAACGTCCAGATTATTCCAAAAACTATATGGTTGTGGCAGACTGTGCTCGTGGTGATGGTGCTGACTATAGTACATTCCATGTATTGGATGTGGAATCATTGGAACAAGTAGCTGAGTACAAGGGGCAACTCAGTACCAAGGATTTTGGAAATTTGTTGGTGACTGTTGCGACCGAGTATAATAATGCTTTGTTGGTAATTGAAAACAACAACGTTGGTTGGGCATCACTGCAACAGGTTATTGATAGAAATTACGATAATCTTTTTTATAGTAGTTCCGATCTGAAGGTGGTTGATATTGAAAGAACATACTCAAATAAAATCAATGGTGCTGAGAAAAAAGCGGTGCCTGGATTTACCACCACCAATATAAATCGTCAGTTGATCATCAATAAGATGGAAAGTTTTTTCCGTGAACGTCATATTGTGATTCATAGCTCACGTTTATATGAGGAACTAAGAGTATTCATTTGGAATGGTGCTAAAGCAGAGGCAATGAAGGGATACAATGACGATTTGGTATTGGCGTTGGGCATTGGCTTGTGGGTTCGAGACACGGCATTAAAGATACAAGCTGAACAAATTGCTCATACCAGAACTATGTTATCGGGTATCAGTAAAGTCAGCGGTACATCTATCGGTCCGACCAATTCAACCAAGGTCATACAGTCTCCACAAGAAACGTGGAAATTTGATACTGGTGTCGCACACACAGGTAAAAAAGAATCATTAACTTGGTTGTTGTAATACTTATACATAAGAATCTATGGATGAAAAATCATTTCAGGAGCTAAAGAACCGATCGCTATACGCCAGACTCAAACGTTTATTTAGTAACGATGTTATAGTTAGAAATGTTGGCGGCAAAAAGCTAAAGGTCATTGACACCGATGAAATTTTTTACGCATCGGATCGCAACTCGTTGCGTGACCGTTTCAATCGACTTCGTTCAACATCGTATAATCAATATACAAGAGATTTTAATCTCAGTTATCAAAGCAGTCGTGTAGAACTATTTCGTGATTATGACACAATGGATATGGATCCAATTCTAGCCAGTGCATTGGACATTTATGCTGATGAATGTACCACTAGAAATGAGATGGGAGATATAATCACAGTTCGTAGCAGCAACGACGATATCAAGAGCATATTAAACAATTTGTTCTATGACATCCTCAACATTGAATTCAACCTTTGGAGTTGGACTCGTAGTATGGTCAAGTATGGTGATTTTTATTTGAGAATGCACATCAGTCCAGAGTACGGTGTATACATGGTTGAACCACTCAGCAGTTATTATGTAACTCGTATTGAGAATGCGCATTTGACCAACAGAAATTTCGTTAAGTTCCAAGTCAATCTACCATACGGAAATAAGATCGAAGATCTTGAGAACTATCAAATGGCACACTTTCGTTTGTTGAACGATAGTAATTTTTTACCGTATGGGAAATCAATGTTGGAAGGTGCTCGGCGTGTTTGGAAACAGTTGAGTTTGATGGAAGACGCAATGTTGATCCATCGTATTATGAGAGCACCTGAAAAGCGTATTTTCAAGGTTGACATCGGTAACATTCCTCCAAATGAAGTTGATAACCACATGGAGCGGATTGTTACACAAATGAAGAAGACACCGTATTTGGATCAAGCAACGGGTGATTACAATTTGCGTTTCAATCTTCAAAACATGGCGGAGGACTTTTTCTTGCCAGTTCGTGGCAGTGATAGTGGTACTGATATTAGTAATTTACCAGGTCTTGAGTGGACAGGTACAGACGACATCGAGTATTTGCGCAACAAGATGATGGCTGCTCTCAAGATTCCCAAGGCATTCTTGGGATATGACGAAACTTTGAGCGGTAAAGCAACTTTGGCTGCGGAAGATATTCGATTTGCACGTACCATTGAGCGTGTGCAACGTATTATTGTTAGTGAATTGAATAAAATTGCGGTGGTACATTTGTATTCACAAGGATATAAAGACGAATCTCTTGTAGATTTTAGTTTGGAACTGACCAACCCATCCACAATCTTTGAAAAGGAAAAGATTGATGTTTGGAAGAGCAAGGTTGAGGTCAGTAAGGACATGCAAGAAAACAAACTATTCAGCAAAAAGTGGATTTATGAAAATGTGTTTGGTATGAGTGAACAGGATATGATTGTTCTTCAAAAACAACTTGTTGATGATGCTAAGGGTAATTATCGCTTCAAGCAAATTGAAGAAGAGGGCAATGACCCTGCATTGCAATTCCTTAAGACCAAAGGTGATGAAAATGAAGGTGGTGCTGGAGAAGCTGGTGGAGAAGCTGGTGGAGAAGCTGGTGGAGAAGCTGGTGGTGAAGCTGGTGGTGAAGCTGGTGGTACGCCAGCAGGCGGTGCTGAACCTGCTCCTAAATTGACTGAAAAGAAGCGTGATCAGACTGGTAGAAAGAATGCTAGAAAGTATCCATTCGGTGAAGATCCTTTGGGTACTTTGGAATTAAATTCTAGCAACGATCTGAGTCCTACTCACAAGTATAAGAATAACTCACCCATATCTTTGGAATCTTTGGTATCGTTAGATACATTACTCATGGGTTCTGAGAAGACTAAACAAGTACTAAGAGAAGGTAAAAGTGTATCGTTTATGGATGAAACAAATATTAAAGAGTAACACAATTCGTGAACATTTTGCAAAGTGAAACATATTTATATTTAATGGAACTATATGCGTAAGAAAGCTAAACATTCTAAGTTTAAGAACAGTGGCGTATTATTTGAGCTACTCACACGCCAAATTACCGCCGATATCTTGGCTGGGCGAGACGAATCCTTTACGAAGAATTTGATGTTCAAGTACTTCAACGAAGGTACTGCTTTGGGCAAAGAATTTCAACTATACAACTTTTTGGTCAACCAGTCTTCTAAAAATACTGAGTCGGCTGATCGTATAATTGGTGTGGTTCTTCAAACACGCTCTAAGTTGAACGAGCGTGATCTAAATAGCCAAAAGTATAATTTGATCAAAGAGATTAAGGATAAATTTGATATCGATGAATTTTTGAAAAATAAAATTCCAAACTACAAATTGTATGCGAGTGTATACAAACTGTTTGAGAGCCAAAGTTCCGACGAGGCAAATATTGGAGTTGAAGACGTTGTTGAGGCTAGAGAATTTGTAATTGAGAATTTAACAAAAGAGAAGAAAACCGACTCTCAGGCATTGGATGTATATAGTTCACAACCGGCCGACGTTAAGTTGCTCGCATATAAGTTTTTGATTGAGAATTTTAACAAAAAATACTCAGCACTGTTGCCTGCTCAAAAAACTTTGCTCAAGGAGTATATCACAAATGTGTCCAACACCAACAAGTTTACTGAATTTGTCAATGATGAATACAAGCGAGTTTCTGATGCTTTGAAGGAACGTTCCATTCTTGTCAAAAGCAACATCATCAAGATCAAGCTCAATGAAACTGTTACTCAACTTTCAAATAAGACAATAACCGGTGTTGTTAAAGAAAATCAATTGGGTAGCTTATTAAGCGCATACGAATTGATTGATGAGTTGAACAAATTAGCCAATGAAAACTAAACTAAACGAATCTGGTGATCCATTTAGAGATATTGTCAAGCAGTACGCTAAAATGTACCGTGACAGTGAACTTGCTCGTATTGACAAAGAACAATACTCAAAATGGCTACAAGTTCATGCCGATAAAATGAGCCCTGCGACCAGAGCATCTATTGAAAAAAAAGTACAATCGGCAATCAACGGTAAAAACGAAGCTTCGACAAGTAGTGGTGCTGGTCCAGTATCCACACCATTTGCATTTAGTCGCCGGGGACCTGGTAATGTAAAAGCAGCAACTCAGTTGGGTTTCAAGTTGGCAAAACCAGTTGCTCATTCCAAGGATTTATCGTTGGAGAATCAGATGTATAGCGAACCAGCATATATTACTCCAGCACAAAATATTGAACCAGTTGATACGTGGGCAGATGCTAATGGGTTGGTTCAACACGGAGATCCAGAGTTAGATCCCGGTCTTGCCGGCCATCGCCAAGGTGCGTTGCCAATGTCAGAAGCTGGGAAAAAGATTGATCAAGTAGCTAAAATGCTTGAGGGGTTGAGTGGTATTCGTTATCGCAGACGTTTTAATGAAGCAGATGCCGCCGCTCAAGCAACGGTGTCAGCACCAGCACCAGCACCGACGGCACAACCAAAAACATCGGCGGCACCCAATGTACAAGTTCAAAGTTATAGTTTACAACCCGATTTTAGCGAGTTTGATACAAAGTTAAAGGATAGCACCGAGGCACTCAAAACCGGTCTTCAAAAGAAGATTCAAGATCAAATTTTGAACAAAAAAATTGTGGTTAGGGCAAGCAAGGGATATAAACAACCAGAGTCCGATTACACTCTCAATGTTACTGGTGTAAATATTGATTATTACTACGACCGTTATGTAATTATTATTGTTGGTCGTGAAGAGAGTAAGCAAAAAACAGCTAAATTCTTTATCAAGCCTGGATTCAAGCTTAAAATCTTGGGTTCTGCCGATGTAAAACCCAAAGACAGATATCAAATTGCCAAGTCTCAAGCATTGGTTGATCCCAACAAACAAGCTTCTGCAACACCTAGCAATACGGTGACCAGCAAGGAACCACCCGAGGTTTCTGCCGAGACAAAACCAGAAGATAAAGGTGGCACACAACCGCCACCAGTATAAATTATGAACACATTATTGATTGATGTATTACCGTTTGAGTTTAAGATTAAGAAGGCTTCGCTCACCGAAAGTTTGAGCGATGGAAAGCTTCTTGTCACGGGCACATTACAACGTGCCGAAGCAAAGAATCAAAACGGTAGAATTTACCCAAAAGGAATTTTGGAACGTGAAGCAACAAAGTACATGGACAACTTTGTTAAACAACGACGTGCAATGGGTGAATTGGATCATCCAGAGAGCAGCGTCGTTAACCTCAAAAACGTTAGTCACAACATTGTTGATATGGGTTGGGACGGTGACGATCTTGTTGGTACTGTGGAAATTCTTCCTACTCCAAGTGGCAACATTCTCAAGGATCTGCTCAAGGCAGGTATTTTGTTGGGAATCAGTAGTCGTGGATTGGGTAGTGTCAAAAAAGACATGCGAGAAGGAGCCGATGTTGTACAAGACGACTTTGACTTGATTGCATTTGATTTTGTTAGTAATCCAAGTACTCAAGGAGCATTTATGTATCCTGCTGGTAAAATCACTGAAAGTGTAAATCAGTCCAGCACCATCATCAATCCTTACCAAAATATTGATAGAATTATTCGTGATATCATCTCCGAATTATAATTTGAAACCTATTTATAGCATATGATCAAGCTAAAACACCTAGTAGAAAATTCAACCGAGACGGCATATGCTCCCTTGAGCAAGGAGGAAAAGATTAAGTTGCGTGAAACTATCAAGTCTTACAACGAATATCGTAAGAGCTTGAAGGCATCGGTTGTGTACGAGACCGCTAACAAGATTATGGAAGCTGTGAATCTTGCCGAGCGTTATGCCATCAAGGAATGTAATGAATGGATGGAAGCCAAGATGGTTGAGCGTGATATGAAGGATGTCAAGAAGATGGCTCAAAAGTTGTATGAAGAAGCACACAAAATCAAGAGTGTGGAGCAACAACTTGAAATGTTGTATGAAGAAATTGGTTTGAAATTGGAGCGTTATTTTGAAATTGCAGACCCTATTGAGGTTCAACAAGGTACTGCAACTCCTACTTCACAACCTGCTGCGCCAGCACCAATGAAGAGTGTGGAAAGTAAGTAATTACTTCAACCCTTTTAACTTGGGATCTGATGGTACCGATTCAATAAAGGACAGCAGCTTTTCAAAACTCTCGAAGACGTAACGACGGTGTGTCTCAAGGACATAACCGTCTTCGTCTTTGTATATCTTAACTGGTACCAATTGGTCCAACATTTCGAGCGTAGGAACTTCGATCTCACTCACCATATCAGTGTCGTTGTCGATCTTGAATCCCATGTCACCCAACGTGTCAATTTCATGAAAGTTCCAACCACTTGGATGATCAATATCAATCAGCTTGAATTTATCTGATTCTACTGGCGCATCACCGTAAGCACGGTTGAGGAAATTTCCCAATTTGATTTGGGAGTAATGATTGTGATAATTTTTAGAGTCCATATGAATTGATTCGGTCAATAAAGTCGGCTAGTATCTTGCCCTTTTGCGCATCTGGTTGGTTAAAGATGGTACTTAAAGTGTAAACGATCTTGGGTTTGTCACTGTTCTGACTTGCCCCACGAATTTCTACAAAGCAAGCATAATTGTACATCCCGCTGTTTTGATTATTTTTCAACTTCTTGAAGACATAACTTTTGGTGGTTTCATTACTGAATACTTCTGCACTCAACTCGTTGCTGCTTTTCTTGTGAACAAAGTTGACTTTACCAAATCCACCAAATCCATTTTGTTTGTTTTGAAAAGTAAGCAATTCTTGTTTATCAAATGGCACGCCTATATTTTCGTTCAGTAATTGATCAAAACTTTTACCTTCTACTTCTCGCATTTTGCTAACACTGTACTCTGCTTCTTTGAGTCTATTCACAATTTCTTTTACTTTTGTGAAGTCTCTCGCAGCTTTGGTACTAATGTCGTGTGCCGTTTTTCTCAGATTGGCTGAGACTTTTTTGGGCGACACATCACCTTTTTGGACTGCTCTTACGAGTCTAAAGTATCGTGCTTGTTTTTCCGATTTTGCTGGCATACATCTATAAATAGCAAAAAATTTATGATTTTCTCTTTTTTAGTTATATTTATTATGAAATGCGTCAATGTCTTTGATGCCACACTAACATAATCTTCTTTGGAGTTCTCCAATAACTTCACCATTAAATTAGGAAAGGTATAAATATATGAGCGATCTATTGAAAGAAAGCATCGCAGACGCAAAGGCTGTTCGTGAAACAGCAATTGCCAATGCAAAAACCTTCCTTGAGGAAAACTTCGCAAAAAGCATGAAAGAGATGTTTGCGGAAAAGCTCAAGGAAGAATCAGAAGAAACCGCAGCAGCAGAAACTGAGGAAGGCAAGATCGAAGAGAAGCTTGCAACCTCAAAGATTGGTGGCGAAAAGGGTAATGAAGCTTCAAAGCAACATCCTGTCAAGCCATCCACTTCTGCAAACAAAAACACCGAACCATCTGGTAAGCAAGAATTTGATGCCACCATGGAAGAGGGAACCGAGATCACCAGTGAAGAATTGGATGAGATCCTCGCAGAGCTTGAAACCGAAGGCGCAGCCCAAGGTCAACAAGTTGTTGCTGAGGAAGAAGGTTGTGAAACCGACTCAACAGCACATCATGGTGGTTCTGACGATTCGGATGATTTGAATCTCGACGAATTGCTCGCAGAGTTGGACGAGGAAGGTCAAGCAGCACCAGTTGCTCCTGCCGCACTTGATCCAGCAATCGCAGCACAACCTCCAGTTGCTCCAGTTGCTCCAGTAGCACCTGTTGCTCCAGTAGCAGGTCAGATTCCATCACCATCAGAGGGTGAAGATTGTGATGACTGCGACACCGACATCAGTTCCGAAGAGATGGCGGAAGCACTTGTTGCCTTGAGTGAAGAAAATGAAGCATTGAAGGTACAAGTTGAAGAAGCAATGAACACCGTTAAGTACATGAAAGATGTGCTTGCGGAAACCAATTTGTTGAATGCTAAGTTGCTTTACACCAACAAGCTATTCAAGGGTAAGAATTTGACCGAAGCGCAAAAGCACAAGGTCATTAGCACATTTGACCTCACCAGAACACTGCGTGAGATCAAGTTGGCTTATACAGTTTTGGCCGAATCATTTAATGCCGGTGGATCAGTTGCCAAGAAAAAGACCAATGCAACTGTCTCAACTATCACCGAAGGTTTGGCAAGCAAACCAGTATCATCAACAAAGCCTGCATCTACCATTGTAGAACCGCTGGCTGATCAGATGGCTTCAAGATTCCAACTGCTCGCAGGAATCACGAAGTAAAATTAGTTTGCGAGTAAGTAAACAAACCAAAAGATAGGAAACAATTATATGGATATTAAAGGTCTATTGACTAACAATATGAATCCACAGGCTAAGCTGATGGCTGAAACCCGTGGTCTACAAGGCAAGTGGGAAAAGACAGGTCTGCTCGAAGGCACCAAGGGTGTTGAGAAGGCACACATGTCCATCCTCTTGGAAAATCAAGCAAAGCAATTGCTCGACGAAGCAACCACGACTGGTACTAGTACCAGTTCTGAACAATGGGCTGGCGTAGCTCTTCCATTGGTTCGCCGTGTGTTTGCGGAGATCGCTGCTAAGGAGTTCGTCAGTGTTCAACCAATGAACCTCCCAAGCGGTCTGATCTTCTATCTCGACTTCAAGTATGGTTCTGGTAACCACTTGGGTCACACCGCTGGCGAAAGCCTTTTTGGTGGTAACAATAAGAAGCTAGGTTCAACCGACGCAGCAGTGAATGGTTTGTACGGTCAAGGTCGCTATGCGTACTCTGAGCGTACCGTAACTAGCTCTGCATTCAGTGCTGGTTATGCAACCGTTACAACCGCAAGTTGGAACGATTTGCAATTCGATTCAGCGTTTAGCTCATCAGTCAATGGTGCCGGGAAAGTTGTTGGTACCTACAAGATCACATTCAACATCGACGACAACACTCAATCAAACACCGCCGCCGCCACTGGTTACGCATGGAATGTTGATTTGAATGCTGTTCGTTCATTCCAGGCTTCATTGGCCAATACCGGATTGACCATGTTGAATACATATGCAACCGCAACCAACACTGGTAGCATTGCAAATCCATACTACCAAATCAACTTGTTCACCACGCAGGCCGCTGGAGTCTTAGTGGCGTCACCAAGTACATTGCGCTTGAATTACACGCTTCAACCTACGGATAATCTTCGTGGTGACTTTGAAGCTGGTAAGACAGCCGGTGAAGGTTCTGGCAACAGTTCCGCAACCGCAACACAATCAATTGATACCGACATTGGTATTCCTGAAGTCAACCTTGAGTTGAAGAGCGAACCAATCGTTGCTAAGACTCGTAAGTTGAAGGCAGTCTGGACACCAGAATTGGCACAAGACTTGAATGCATACCACTCAATCGATGCAGAAGCAGAATTGACTGCGTTGTTGAGCGAGTATGTGTCAATGGAAATCGACTTGGAAATCCTCGACATGTTAAACGAGTCTGTGACCGGTACAACAACCGAGGCATGGAGTGCTCAAATCGGTACCGAGTTCACCAAGAGTCTGAACAATCAAACTGATGTTGCTACGTTCACCCGTGTGACGAACGCATCAGCAAACCGTACCGCATACGTCAAGTCAACCTGGTTCCAAACCCTTGGTAACAAGATCCAAAAGGTCAGTAACAAGATTCACCAGTTGACATTGCGTGGTGGTGCTAACTTCTTGGTGTGCTCACCAGATGTTGCAACTATTCTGGAGTCAATCCCAGGGTACGTTGTCAGCACTGATGGTGACCAAGCTAAGTTCGCAATGGGTGTGAGTCGTGTTGGTAGCTTCGCAAGTCGCTTCCAAGTCTACAAGAACCCATACATGACCGATAACGTCATTCTGCTTGGTTTCCGTGGAAGCAACTTCCTCGAAACCGGTGCTGTGTACGCTCCATACATCCCACTCATCCAGACCCCATTGGTCTATGATCCAGTGAACTTCACCCCACGTCGTGGTGTGATGACCCGCTACGCTAAGAAGGTAGTCCGTCCGGAGTTCTACGGTAAAGTCTTGATCGCCGATCTCGACACCGTATAATTTGGATTAGTCTAAATTAGACAACAAACCCACCAGTCGAAAGGCTGGTGGGTTTTTTATTTTAGAAGAACGACGTTGAAGTTTCAACATTGTGTTCTGTAACAACTTCCTTGAATATGGTTCCTTTGATGTATGGCAACACTTTGTGTTTCAATGATTTCACAAGCTTTTTATTTTCAATCTTGCCACAAATGAACTTAACGTAACGATGTTTACCACTTTCACGTTTGCGCCAAAAGGTTTTGCCTATACGTTCTTTTAGTTTATCGACGTTGTGTGTTTTCCATCGGCTATACACACTGCGACTGTGAATCCAGTTATAGTTTGGTGGGCCTTCAAGACTAACGCTGTAATTGGGCATCAATGCTATATCAACGTAATTGTCACCTTGATACATAAACCCAGTGGCTTGGTAAATTGTACCACGATGTCCTTCTTCGCTATCGGCATACGTCAGAATACATTTGACTTTTGGATAATCCTTGTTGAGCAGCCGAAAGCTTTCGGCCAATGCATAACTTTCTATGTTTTTACCATACCCGTCAGCAATCCAAAGTCTGGTCAATTCAAACACATGGTCATTGGTCAATAATTCACTGATGCTTTTACTTGCACAGCGACCCACTGCGTTACCATATACCAATACACCTATGAGTTTGTTGTTGAATCCACCAAAGAATGTGCTTTCTATATAGTCTTTATAATATACACCATACGCCACTGTGCAACTTGTCCACTTGTGGCTATAATGATTTTTTTCAATCATTGTACGTGCGACCGATTTGTTTATCGGTTGTAGATGTATCAACGAAGTATCACAATATTGTGCATCACTCATACCATTATTGTATGGTGGTATTTAACAAAGTCAATTATTTATTTCTTCCAACGCAACATCTTTTTGAGTTCTTTAATCAAATCCTTATCAGATTGATCTAGTTCTTTATCAAAATGTTGCAACAAATCATCGATGGTAATTGATTTATCATCCTTGGCCATAGTCTGAATTTCTTCGATGTTGTCGATGAGTTTTGACAGTGTGGTTTTGTATTTTTCCAATTCTACAGACGGTGAAAACCCACTAAAGTTAAGTGATTTTGGAGCAACGCCTTTAATTATATTTACGACGATGGCACCAACAATATTGAATACCGAGAACACCGCAGCGGCGATTGGGTTGGTAGCAGCAAGCAAGCGTAGTACCAAAAAGATTACTCCAAATATTAAAATACCAACAATACAGCTTGTTACAAATCGTTTGATACCATAAAATACAGCACCCAACCCAAAATATTTGTTAACGTTATCGATGATCACTTTATTATCATCTGCGGATTCTGCTTGCTTTTTTGCGGTAGTGGCGAGTTCACCAATCTTCTTGTTTAGATTGACATCCAAATCATCACTCTTTTTTTGCACAGATAAAATTTCAGCATCTTTTTGTTGCAGCAGTTTAGTACCACGTTCACGTTCTTTTGCTATTTCACTGTTCAACAGATCCACCATTGATTTAATTTTTGCCAATTCATCTACCTTTGGCGAGCCAGCAATACTGATTACTCGTTGATTGATTTCTTTGGCTGTGGTTACTTCGTGTGTAACGTTAGTTGCTGGGACTTTGCTCAAACTATAGTCTACACCCTGTGCCATTGTGGCAATTTCCGACATTTTTTTGTCAGAATTGTCCGCTATCTTATTTTTAGCGACCACAACAGCATCGGCTTTGCCTTGCATTGCCTTTTGATTGTCATTTTTATTGTCTGGAATTATGGTGCCACATCCGGCCAACATAACCATACAAATTAGGGTCGTAAACATCTTTTTCATATCACAATATAAATATCACCTTTTTATACGCAAAAACTATTTATGTAGTATGATTAAATTCAATGACCTTATTGAGAACGACACGCTGTGCCCAATGAAGTTGGTACAAGATCCAATTGTCAGTTCTAATTTGAAATATCACATCACAAACGGTATACCTTTATGTGAAAACATCTTTAGAACTTACAGTGAGTCTTACTTTGAGTTGCTAGAAGAAGTTCGCATACTATATATTAGCAACGGAATCGAGTTATGTGACGTGGATGCCGAACTAGTGGAGAGTGACCTTGGTAAAAAGGAATTGTTTGAAGGGCGAGAAGTTTATTTGGATGCTCCAATTGAGGTAGAAGAAGATTTGATCATGGAATTGAAGCATAGAGGTCGCACTGTGCATTTGAATCGCCCATTTCGTACTCCTGGGCAATCTAAAAAATATGCAGTGTATGTGAAATCAAAAACTGGCAAAGTGAAAAAGGTTACTTTCGGAGACCCAAATCTGAAAGTTAAAGGTAGTAGTGCAGCACGTCGCAAGAGTTTTGCTGCTCGGCACAAATGTAGTCAAAAGAAGGATCGCACAACCGCTGGTTATTGGAGTTGTAGAAGTCACAGAATCAAGAGCCTTGGAAACAAAGGCAAGGGACGTTACTGGTAAAATCAAATTATTTGACAATATGTTAATAAACGAAAATAGACATGTAGAAAAAGGGTGCTTAATGGCGTATGTTGATCCTACTTATGGACCCCGCATTGCGGCAACAGGCCAGCGCATTATTCCACCACAAAGCGTATATACCGATCCAGATGATCCCACATATGGATATGATACTGAGCCACATGTTACTTTGAAATATGGCTTTGAACCAGACTTGACAAGATCGGCTGTTGCTAGTATACTTAGTGATGTAAAGCCATTTATTTGTAGAATCAGAGCACTAAACCAGTTTCTGAATGAAAAGTATGATGTAGTTAAATTCGAAATAGAAAAACATCCTATATTGACAAAACTACGCAGTCGGTGCGACATGTATCCAAACACTGATAGTTACCCAGACTACAATCCCCACATGACACTTGCGTATGTCAAAAAGGGAACATTTCCACATATTCGTGAAGGATTGAATATTGCCGTACCAATTACACGATTCAAATACAGCGGTCCTAATGGCAAATATTTTATTAACTTATGATTACTTTCAAAAATTTATTGGTGGAAGGTGCAAAAGAAAATGCTGCGTTGGACTACTTGCAAAAGCTGGTTCAGAGTGGTCCTTTCAAGGGGCGGGTATATCTGGCTGGCGGAGCGGTTCGTGATATGCAACTTGGTAAAGATCCAAAAGATCTTGACGTGGTTGTAACTGGCGGACTTGATGCTGGTATGGAGTTTGCAAAATGGGCAACTCAAACCATGAATAACTATAGTAATGGTAGCAATCCAGTGTTATTTCCAACATATGGTACTGCCAAGTTTACTCTTAAAGGTATTAAGCACAACGGCTTTGATCTGAGCGATATTGATATCGAAGCTGTGGCAACTCGTAAAGAGAAGTACACAACGGGTAGTCGTAAACCAGAGGTCAGTGCAGGCGATCTGGAGGACGATGTACACCGCCGTGATTTCACGGTCAATAGTTTGCTCAAGGATTTGACCACTGGCGAAATTTTGGATTTGACCGGAAAAGGCAAAGAGGACATTCGTAGGGGTATTATTCAGACTCCTTTGAATCCCGATGTCATCTTCACAGAAGATCCATTGCGTATGCTGCGTGCTGTTCGCTTTACCATGAAATATGGTTGGGAATTACCAATGTTCATGATCAGAGCGTTGAAGCGCAATGCTGCTCAGTTGCAGAACATTAGTGCCGAGCGTACCCGTGATGAGCTTGATAAAATGCTTGTGACGGGTAGCCCAGACCGTGCAATCAAGTTGTTGCGAATCACTGGACTGTTGAATTACATCATTCCAGAGTTCAAGACTGCTTACAAAATGACGCAGAACGTACACCATAAACGAGATGTGTTTGGTCACACCTTGGATGTGATGAAAGGTACCGACCCAGTGTTGTTGCAGCGTTTGATGGCATTGTTTCACGATATTGGCAAGACAGTTACTCGTAGTGTTACTCCCACGGGCGTACATTTCTATGGACATGAAGATGTTGGTGCTGATATGACCCGAGACATCATGCGCCGGTTGAAGTACCCAAATGAGCTTATTGATGCTGTTGTGTCTGGTGTAGCTAACCACATGAAACTAAAGCATGGTGGCGATGATGCTGTGAAATTGAGTGACAAGACGTTGCGTAAGTTTAAGATTGCGTTGGGAGACAAGCTTGAAGACGTGTTGAATGTTATTCACGCTGACAACACGGCTCATAGCGAGGCAAGTAGTATGCCCAATCAGATTGTGAATGTTCGCAACCGATTGAAAGGATTGGAGGCTTCAACTCCCAGCGAACCAAAACTACCCATCACTGGAAAAGATTTGATTGATATGGGCGTCAAACCGGGTCCAATTTTTAGCAAAATTCTTGCTGCTGTTACTGAAAAATGGTATGAGAATCCCAATATAACAACACAACAGGCTTTGCATATTGCCAAGTCTATTGTAAACTCACAACCAAAATGATTAAACTTACAGACATACTACAACAAAGTGTGATCAAACTCACCGAAGGTGGTAAGCTTTTTGGTAGTAGAGCACAACGTGTGGCTACTGCTGAAATGAATGCTATTTTTGATGAGCTTAAAAAACGACTGGGTAGTCGGTTTGAAAAGTTTCAGTTGAGCAAAGCTTTGCCATCCAAGGCAGACCATGGTGATATTGATATTGTCATTAGTGGCAACTCTGATGTCAAGAAAGCGTTGTTTACTTACTTGGGGCCATTGATCAAAGACTATAGTAAGAATGGCGATATCTATAGTGTGTTGTATAGCAGCGAAACTGGCAAGACTGTTCATGTAGACTTTTTGTATGCTTCTGCTGATGACTATGATGCTCAATATGACTATTTGAGCTACAACGACTTCAGTGGTATTCTGGGTGTGTTTGCTCGCAGATTGCGTTTCAAGTATGGAACTGATGGTTTCTTCAAAATCTATGAAGACAAGCGGGGACAATATCATTATATTCTGTTGACCAAGAATCTGCGTGACGGACTCAAAATGTTGGGCTATGCACCAATTCTATCAAAGTTTGATGACATCAAAACACTCGACGACATTGTTGAATTTATTAGCTACACCGATTTATTTGATAGCTCATATTTTGAAGGTGTGGGTCATAACAACAGTGATCGCAAGCGTATGCGAGCAGGCCGTCCTAGTGCTCAAGAACTCAAAGCCAAGCTGATTGCGTTGAACAAACGCAGAACTCAACCAGACGACGAACATTACGTCAAAACACTGTTTCCAGACAAGTATGCTGACTTGGTAAAGAAACAAGCCGAGATTGAAGCTTTTGCTCCTGTGAAGGGCAAATATGGTGGCGATTGGATTCTACAAAACTTTCCACAAATCAAACCTGGCCCAGCTCTTGGAAAAATCAAGTTGTTTTGGACTCAGAAATATGGTGATAAACTCGATAATGTTTCTGATGATGAACTCCGTAACGTGACCGCTGAGTTTTTGAAAACACTAAAATGAAGCCTTATAGTGAGGTAAAATTAGATAAAAATCAATACATTAGATCATTTAGCTCCAAGGTGAAAACCGAGGAGCTTGAATGGCATTTGGACCGAGAAGATAGAGTTATTGATGTTTTGGAAAACGATGGTGGTTGGATGATACAATTAGACAATAAGTTACCTTCTTTACTCAAGGAAACGATATTTATACCTAAAGAAACTTATCACCGTGTTATAAAGGGCACAGGAGGGTTAGTAGTAAGAATCACCAAATTGTATGAATCCAACAGTACAAAACACACTGGCTAAAATTCTTAAAGTAAAAAAGCTAAAAGAAGAAAAGCAACGTAAAGAGGCGTTGGCAAAGTTGCCGCCTGTTTCAGAGTACAAACTTCTGGCATCGTTATTACTATGAGTAAAAAATTAAGAGTCTTTGATTTTGACGATACGCTTTTTCATACATCTGGCAAAGTGATTGTTGCACATGCGGATGGTTCTACTGATCAGTTTACACCCGCACAGTATGCAGTTTATGAACCACGATCTGGTGACAAGTTTGATTTTTCTCAGTTTGTATCGGTTGTAGATCCAAAAGTTATTCGTCCGGTCGCCAAGAGATTCTATAAAATTGTGAATGCTGGTGATGATGGTCGTTTGACTGTAATTTTAACAGCCCGAGGTCCAGATAGTGTGCCTCATATACAAAATATACTTCAAAAATATTTTCGTGTAAATATTCCAATTATTGCGGTGAATAGTAGCAATCCACAGACCAAGGCAGATTGGATTAAAAATAAAATTGATGCTGGCTTTGACGATGTGTTTTTTGTGGATGACAGTCCCAAGAACATCAAGGCTGTGTATGTCGCAGTAAAAGATCTGCCAATCAAATACAAAATTGTTGATTTGTCAGGACCACGCAGATTCCAGGCCGACAACAGGCCAGGTCAGAGTCAACCCATCACTGAGATTAAAACTGGAGATATTTTGAGAGAATTCAATGGAAAACGTCTAGAAAATATCAGAGTTGCGTTTAATGATCGGGGTGATGTTGATTTGTTGGAGTTGTATTTTGAAGATAGTTACAAAGCATTAGTTATTGATGGTGAACACTTGGATGCTAGAATAGTTTAGAAATTGGCACTAATATCGAACCGCACGATATTTATATTTAATGAGTGCTAAATTAGACCAAGACAGGGTGCGCTGGCCGGGCAGCGGTAGTATCGTGAACTTAGCATCTGTGCCGTTCGGATATTATTTGGGCGAACGTTGTACCGGTGGCGAGACCACATTTGAGAACGATTGTAGTGGTAGTGCCATGTGGGCGGCAAAACGGTTGGGGTATCCGATAGTAGATATCGAAATGATCGATGTTAATTTTTATGCTTGCTTTGAAGAATCTGTTTTGGAGTATAACCGTGTGGTCAATGAGTTCAATATTGTTAACAACATGGTTAACGTGCAGGGTCTTCCACAAGATAAATATAAAAATCTCACGGGTCTTGCAGTCAAAGGTACAGGTTTACCATTTGTTGTACAACTCAGCAAGCAATATGGATCTGAAGCCCTTTTGGGTGGTGAAGTGCAACTGAAGCGTTGTTCTATACCAACTAGTTCCAGTATGAGCAGTTCTTATGGTGGTGGTAAGGGAACTCAACAAGTATACGATTTGAATAAGTTGATTGGTCGTGACGTTGAACATTTAAGTAGTTCTCGTATTGAAGTCAGACGTGTATTCCACTATAGAGCACCAGCAGTGGCTCGTATTTATGATCCGTTCAGCATGACAGGTATGAGCTACAGCAACGTGTTGGGAGAATTAGGATTCGGTGGCTATAGTCCTGCTACACAATTTTTGATGACGCCTATCTTTGAGGACTTGGAACGTATTCAAGCTATTGACTTCAACGACATGGTTCGTAAGAGCGCATTTGGGTTTGAAATTTATGGCAACAATTTGTTGAGAATTTTTCCAATTCCCAACTATGATTTCAAGATCTATATTGAGTACTACGTTGAGAGCGACAAGGACATTACTAATTTTACTAGTGGTAGCAGATATCAATATATCAGCGATCCAAGCGATGTGCCATATGAATATTGCACATATTGTAAGATAAATCAACCCGGTAAGCAGTGGATTAAAAAATATTTTCTGGCGTTGTGTAAAGAAACTTTGGGTCGTATTCTTCAGAAATATACTCAGATACCAATTCCCGGCGATAGTGTTACCATGGATGGTGCTGAACTGCGTGCCGAGGCCAAGGACGAAATGTCCAATCTTCTTGAGAAATTACGAGAGATGTTGGACAAATCATTGCGTGTCAATCAGTTAGAAAATAAAGACAAAGAAACTGAGGCAATGCATAAAATGTTGTCAAGAGTTCCCCTTAAAATTTATATAGGCTAATTTATGGCAGCACCAACAACCAAACAGTACCCCAAGAATTTGTTCCCCGAGTATTGGACAAATGGTCGTAAAGACATTGGTATTTATAGCTCAAACTATTCACCGGGTCGATTCTTTTCACGGCGTGATATGAATCTTTTGGGATCAATCAATTCTGAATTATTTGGTGACATTGTTGAAAATGTTATTCAGTTGTTCAAAATTGCGTCGGCCGAGACCAAAGTTAACATTTATGGTGAGTCTAGCTCCGATACTGGCAAAACTTTTTATCCAGGTATTGATATGACTGCGTTGATTCAACGAGAGGATATAACTGGCGATGATAATGGTGGTTTTGGTCCAGACCGAAATCAAAGTGTGGTTTATAAATTTCGTGAGCGTGATTGTATCACAACAGGATTCTTTCCCGAGATTGGCGATGTTGTGTTGTATAATGAAAGATTCTATGAAGTTGATAATGTGATTCAAGAACAATTTTTGGGTGGCCACCCCGACAAGTCTTGGAGCTTTATTTGCAATACTCACTATAGCAGACTAAGCAAACTAAACGTAGTGGAAAGACAATCATAATTTATGTCATGGAAAGGTAATCCAACTTCTAAGCAGCAAGACGGATTGGGCATCAATCCTGCTCCAAATATCCGACAAGAAACTTCAAATTTGTCGGACATTCGCAGTTCTGAGGTTCAGTCACAAGATACGGGTCTTGTTATTTCTGGTCGTATACGACAACTTCCTTCGGACCATAGTACAACGATTCCTTTGGTTGGACCATACAACAAAGAATTTGCAGTTCGTAGAGACAATGATAAGACTGAGAATTTTTCTGTTAGTCTTCTCGATGTCGATACCACCATCATCAACCACATGTCAAGCCGCCTTGATTTGAACGTCATGGATAATGGTGATTTGATCAAGGTTCCAATTTTGTATGCAAGCCCCGAGCGTTGGAATTCTGTAAAACGTGATGGTTATTTGCGAGATAATCAAGGAAAAATACTGTTGCCCGCAATACTCATAAAAAGAACCACGGTAAGTAACAACAAAGACTTGATGACGTTGAATCGATATTTGTCGTATCAAGTTGTCACCCAATTTGATGAAAAAAATAAATATGACAAGTTTAACATATTAAATTTTGGTAATCCATTCAAAAATAAACCAACCAAGCAAATTTTCAATGTTACGTTACCAGACCATGTATTGATAACATACGAATGTATGTTGTGGACGGATTATGTGGATCAGAACAACAAGTTGTTGGAAAAAATCAATTTTGGCACACATGATTATTGGGGTGTAGGTGACTTTAGATTCAGAACCAGAATTGATGATTATACGAACACCGTTGAGTTGGGTGCTGGCGAAGATAGAAATGTAAAGACCACATTTAATTTGACGGTCAATGCATATCTTTTACCAAAGACTCTGGATGGTGTAAAATCTACAACCTTCAAAACATTTACTGTTAGAAAAATTATTGTGAGTGACAGACTCGTCGATAGTGACCAAATGGCTACTTTGCAAAAAAATCAAAATCCGTTGGGACCATATTCTTATTTGAAAGACGTGGGGGTTCTGTATCGGACCGGTGATGGATCGTCTGTTCCTGATCTTAAGTTGGATCCTGTTGTTGTTAAAATTCCTTTTCACCCAGCACCAAAAACCTCATCCGATTACGGCGAGAGTGGTTGGTTGGCATACGATGGTAATTACATATATGTTTATCACAATCATTCGGGATGGCTGCGTAAACCAATTCCAGTTTTTGACTACGATGCCGATGCAGGCCGTTATATCAGTGGATATGATTGCAACAACCAACCTATTTACACAAATAGTGTGCGACCGATCAACACGGCGTTTCGTGTGTTTCAAAGATTTCCTGACAAGTTTTATCATCAAGTTCCATACCAATCGTCGGATTATGGCCAAGATGGTTGGATCAGCTACGACGGAAACTATTTTTACATATATTCAGTTGGAGAATGGCACAGAATACCAATTAGTCTGATTAATGAGTCGTTTTAATTTTGTGTAAGTAAAACTAGTTTCTATTTATATTGGATCAACTATGATTTTTGCAGAAAACGATTTATTACTAAGTCGGCGCAGTTCAGGTTCATTTAGTGAGCAGGTCATACGACCACAAACTGCGTCGGTTTTTTCGTTTGATGAAAACCTGCGTCCATATGCAGTTCCATCAGCGTCTTTGAATGTGGGTTATGCTACCCACGCTCTGAGTGCGTCATATGCTCCTGGTAGTAGTGCCGTAAAGGATCTTGTTCTAGTTACTAACGGTACAGCAACCACGATCAATAAAGGTCAAGTGGTCCGTGTTATTGGTAGCACTGGTAGTCCAAATGTTGTAGTTGATTTGGCTGTATCCATGATTCATATCTTGGGTACCGATATTAGAAGTGATGTTTTGGGCGTTGCGGCAGAGTCTATAGGCAGTGGGTCTGTTGGTCATGTGATGTTGAGTGGGTATTTGGATGGTATCAATACCAACACTGGTTATAGTGACGGCGATGTTATCTATCTCAGCGCAACAATTTCTGGTTCATTCACAAACATACGCCCACACGCTCCAGTGGACGTTGTAAAAATTGGGTATGTTACCACAGTTAATAGTACAAATGGTGCAATTTTTGTCAATCTAAAACAACCAGTTACGCTGGATGAAATCAGCAACATCAGTAGTAGTGCATCTCCAAAAAATGGTGCATTCATGGTGTATGACTCTATTAATGGTGTTTGGGTAGACAAGAGTAGTGGATTAATATTGAGTGGTAGTTTGAGCGGTAGCAACGTTGATGCTGGCACTTTGATGGCTGGTACTGCTGTTGTTGAGGATCAACTCACAACGCTCAATGCTACTGTCAATAACGATTTGGATGTTCTTAACGACGTTATTGTTGGTAGAGATTTGCATGTTGAGCGGCAGATAATTGCTAGTGGTAGTGCCGCACCATTCAAAGTTATTAGCAAAGTTGATGGTACCGCCGTATTCTATATTACTGGAAGTCGTATCGGTGTCAACGACAAAATGGACCCTGCGTTCAATTTTGAAATTAATGGTAGCTTTGCTGCGACCACAAAGTCATTCGTTATTGATCACCAAGAGTTGCCCGGAAAACGTTTGGTTCACGCAACTTTAGAAGGTCCAGAACATGCTGTATTTGTGCGTGGTCGAAGCAATAATATGGTGATTGAATTCCCAGACTATTGGACGTGGTTGATTGATGAAAACACAGTTACTGTACATCTTACCGCAATTGGATCTCCCGATACCTATTATGTGGAAAAAGTTGAGGGTAACAAAGCTTATATTGCTGTAGATCGTAAGACCAGCTTTTTCAAAAAGATGTTTACACAACCAAAAGTAGATTTCTACTATATGGTTAACGCCGAGCGTAAGGACGTAGATAAGCTACAAACTATAATTTAATAAAAAAAGAGCCAGTGCAAATCTGGCTGTATTTATATCATATGAGCGACAACGTTATAAAATTCACAGAACTGGAAATGCAAGACATTGCAAAGCTTCAAGCAAACTATCAACAAAAGATTTTTGAGCTTGGACAACTAGAACTTGCAAAGGTGGAACTTGAGCAGCAACAATCTGATTTGACAGACAGCCGCAACAAGCTGTTTGAGGAGTGGAAGCGAATTCAAGCACAAGAAAATTCATTGCTCAAGCAGCTTAGTGATAAGTATGGTGATGGCACTCTCAGTCTGAAAGATGGAACTTTTAAGCCTATTGCGAAATAATTCACATATTTATATTATGTGAAAGTTAGGCTACAACAATACAACGAGTCAGTTTATTACGAATCTCTGTTTGTCGATCCTGGGTTGGATGGCATCAGAGATTTTTTTGCTTGGTTTGCCAAAAATTATCAGACTGGCAAAATAAAATTAGATATAAGTGTGGGTCTAAGCATAAAATATCTTGACATACCGGCTAAACAAAGTATAAGCTACGCCAGTGCTTGGTTGTAGTGCTTGGTTAAGCTTAGTAGCTTAGTAGCTCAGTGAGTAGTTCAATTACTAACCTGATATGAGTCAAAGAAAACCAAGAAGAAAGAGCAGGAAGAAGCAAACCAAGCAGGAACAGGCCCTGGTTATAGAAACCCATCTTAAGCAGCTTATACCTATATTTTTCAGAAGTCTTACAGATGCCAGTGGATACTGCTACAATCCAGCAGGTAAAACTCCAAAGATACTGATAGAAAAGAATCTACTACCCCGTAGAATGTTGAATGTGGTAATTGAAGAAGTGACGCACGCTTTCTTTTATGATCTACCAGAATACAAGGTAAGAAAATTCAGTGCTCAATTAGGCCGAGTTATCTACAGTCTATTTCTCAAGAAGTGAATATTTATTAGAAATGATACAAAGCAAGTATAAAATTTACCTAGACATGGATGGTGTAATTGTGGACTGGGTAAAACAATTTGAAAACTATAGCGGTGGCATGTCACCAGAAGCATATGTATCGTCGCATGGTGGTGAGAATCGTTATGAACTGGTACATCAAAACAGCCCAGCATTTTATGCTACGGCACCATGGATGCGTGATGGCAGAGTGTTGTACCACTTTGTGTCACAATTCCCCACAGAAATTTTGAGTCACTCAACCGATCTGGAAAGTACCGATGGTAAGAAACAATGGTTAGAATCAAATGGTATCAAGCTAAAAACTAATCTGGTTCCCAACAGAGACGACAAAACTAAATTTGCTGGACCAGATGCTATCATGATCGACGACCGGCCGGACGTAATTGATAATTTCACAAAAGCGGGTGGTCAAGGAATTTTGCATATCAACGCAACAGATACTATCAATAAACTCAAAGAAATTTTGGGCGTCAAAGAACAGCACAGAATCTACAACAGTATTTTGAATCCCGAAATTTTTGAGGGTGAGATTCTGAAACCAGAAGTACATGATATGTTGCTAAAGGTAGCAACTGAGTTCTACAAGAACACAGAATTGACAGCACCAATTGAAGACATATACTTTCTGGGTAGCAGTGCTGGATACAACTGGACTCCAACAAGTGACATGGATTTGCATGTTTTGATCGATTTCAAGTTGGTTGATCCAAATAAAGAGTTGGTAAAAAAGTTGGTGGATGGATATAAAAATAAATGGAATGAAGACCATGATATTCATTATAATGAACATCCGGTTGAAGTGTATATTCAAGATGTTGATGACGTAAATCGTAGTCAAGCGGTGTATAGTGTGCTCAACAACCACTGGGTCAAGAAACCACAACATGAAAATATTCAGATTGATAAACCAGCAATTAAAACCAAATACAAACAACTTGTTCAACAAATTGACAACACAATTACCAGTAAAAATTTGAATGATCTCAAAGATACAGTTAAACGCTTATACAACATGCGTGAGGCTGGTTTGAGCACAGGTGGTGAATACAGTACCGAGAATATTGTGTTCAAATTATTGAGATCCAGTGGATATATCAGTAAATTAAGAGCCAACATAAATTATTTAACTGATACCGATCTTAATAAAGTATAAAAAAAGTAACAAAAGACAATTGACACTCATATTTATATCTAGGACATAAAGGAAAAATACTATGGCAGAACTACTAAATCCATCAGAAATCTTCTACACGGCTTTTGAGCCAAAGGTACAAAACCGTTTCATTTTATATTGTGACGGTATTCCATCATTCATCATCAAGAAAGCATCTCGCCCAAAGCTGACTCAAGCAGCCAAGGAACTTGATCATATCAACATCAGAACCTTTTACAAGGGTAAGAGTATCTGGGGCACAATTTCACTGGAACTATACGATCCAATCGTTCCATCCGGAGCACAAGCAGTTATGGAGTGGGTACGTCTTCACCACGAATCTGTAACGGGTCGTGACGGTTACCAAGACTTCTACAAAAAGGATTTGACCATCAATGTATTGGGTCCAGTAGGCGATAAGGTTGAGGAATGGACTCTCAAGGGTTCCTTCATCACCGAAGCAACATTCAATGATTTGGACTGGAGCAACGACGGTGAAGCCATGAAAATTAATCTGACCGTTCAGCCGGATTATTGCATCCTTCAATATTAAGTATTCACCCACATATGTCCTCAAACCTCTGCATAATACGCAGAGGTTTTTTATTTACACCCGCACTTGTCAAAAATTTGCGAAAGTGGTGATACATCACAAATTAAAACTATTTATATGGTATGAATAATAAAGTAACAGTTCTTTTGCCGGGCGGATTCAAACCACCTCATGCTGGTCATTTGGGCCTAGCCAACAAATTTGCTAGTCGAGCCGATGTCGAACAGGTGATTGTAATGGTTGGTCCGAGCGAACGAGATGGCGTCAACCGACAACAAAGCATTGCCATCTGGAATCTGTTGCCAACAAACCCCAAAGTAAAAATCGTGCCTGTCAACGATGACAGTCCAATGAATGCAGCATTTGGGTATGTGTTTAATTTACCCAAGGACAGCACCGAGACTGTGGCGTTGGGAGCCAGTGCTAAAAGTGCTGAAGATGCCAAGCGAAGCAAGATATTTTCAGCTGCTGTGCAACGCTACAAAACCAAACCAACCAAAGATGGTGTTACTGCACCCACTGGTGTTAATGTAATTGAAATGACGGATGATGCTCCCAGCAACTATGTGGGAAGAATTGATGGTAAAAATGGTCAAAGTATCAGTGCTAGTACGTTGCGTCAAGACCTGGGTAATGGTGATTTTAAGAATTTTCAAACAAACTATCCCGGTATCAAAACTGGTGTGGTCAAGAGTATCTACGGAATTTTAACAAAAAAGAAACCATCTATGGACGAATCAAAAAAATCAAAATACAAAGAAATTGTTAAACAAATGATCCAAGAAGATCAAAGTGAGTTTATAAATGCACTGGTAGGCCCAGACAAAGACTTTCAGACTGCTCTTGATAAAATCAACAAACGTGCCACGCTCTTGACAAAAACAGCACAAGATGCGGCAAGCAAGACAATTCCGAAATAAAACAATCCAAAAGTTGGTGGGTGAGTCTATATATGTTATATTATGAGTGACGAAATTGTTCTACAACGCACAGCGGCAGTACCAAAGGCATCAACGTTTCCTACTGAGATAATCGATCTTCCAAGTAAAGGTCATTTTTATCCGGCCGGAAGCCCTCTTAGCAGTGGCAGAATCGAACTTAAGTTGATGACAGCCAAAGAGGAAGATATTCTTATTAGTCCAAATCTTCTCAAGAAGGGATTGGCTATCGACAAGTTGTTGGAATCACTGATTATTGATAAAAATATTAAAATTGGTGATTTGTTGCTGGGCGACAAGAACGCATTGATTTTTGCTGTGCGTCGTTTGGCGTATGGTGACGCATATGGACCAGTAGAAATTCAGTGCCCCAAGTGTACTGCCAAGTCCAAGGAAACTATTGATTTATCACAACTTAAAGAAAAGGAGTTTGATGAAACTCAGTATGAACCCGGCACCAATGTATTTGAATTTGTTTTGCCCACAAATAAGGCAACTGTGCAGTTCAAGTTGCTCACTGACGCCGACGAAAAGATTATTGAAAAGGATAATGCTGCATTGGGCAAACTCAACAAAGTATCATCCAGTGAAATCACAACTCGTCTAAAGCGACAGATTTTGAGTGTCAATGGTGAAACGGATCCTGTAAAAGTCAAAGGTTTTGTTGACAATATGCCAAGTCGTGACAGTCTTGCTCTGCGTCAGCATATTCGCAGCATCACACCAGACATTGATGCCAACTTTAATTTTACCTGTGCCGACTGTGGTCAAGAAGAAAAGGTAGGTGTACCAATGACGGTACAGTTCTTTTGGCCTGACGCTGGAGTATAAACTACATATTCAGCAAGTTATATTTGACCTTTGCTATCATGGCAACGGCGGATTTTTTCCATCCGAAGTATACAGTTTACCTGTGTACCTTCGGAATTTTTATTACAAAAAATTGATAGAAGCCAAGGAAAATGAGGCAGCGTCACAAAAACAGTCTTCAAGTCAACCAAAGTCGGGTAAAATAGATAGACCTAGTTTCAGATAACTAGATATTTATTAGTATAATAAGGACTATATGGCCGACTCGTATAAAAAAGAACTTGATGATCTTACTGCATCAGCGCAGCGAGAATTTAATAATATTCAAAAATCTGCGGCAAAATCTTTGGAGGAGTTGAGAAAAAAGACACAATCATATGCGTCATCGTGGAGTGAAGTTGGTAAAAAAATTACAGATTCACTTAGTCCTATTGCCAGTATCAATCGCAAAATCTCTGAGTTAGAAATTGAAAAAAGCAAGAGTGAACAGACATCGGAGCTACACCAGCGCACAATTGAAAATCTTAAGCAGAAGGAATTGGCAATTACAGCTACCGATGCAAGACAGGTTGAATTACAGGCACTTTCTCAATCTGGATTGACGAAATCCCAAGAGCGGGAACTCAACCTTCTTGAAAAAAATAGTCAACAGCGGCAAACCGGCCTCACGGCGATCCGGGACGCCGCCAAGGCAGAAGGAGAAAAGTTGGCGAAGGTCGCCGCACAAACTGCGCTCCTCAAAGCGCAAATTGACACCCAACAAAAAAATGCGGCGATTTTGTCGTTCATAAAAGACACATTTAGTAAGATTTATCAGATGGCCGGTGATTATGATAAATTTTTGAGTGATCAAGCAAAAATTCTTGGTGTCAGCAAAGACACAATCGATGCTCAATATCAATCGATTCAAAAAAACAACACGGCAACCGACTACAATTTGGCATCCAATCGTCAAATTGTTGAGGCACAAACCAAGTTGGTACAAAGCTATGCAATTACTGGCCAGGCAGCAGAGTCGATTGCAACAAGCATTGCGCAAACAGCCAAGTCAACTGGTTTAACTGTTGATGAAGCAAGCAAACTTAACGAAACACTTGCTGAAATTGGTGGTACATCGTTGGACGCTCAGAAAAACATGGCGGGTTTTGCTATTCAAGCTGCTAAAGCTTATGGTGTTCCGCTCAATGTGTTGTTGAAAGACGTAATGAATTCTAGCAGTTCTGTGCGATTGATTTTTAAGGGTAACACCGAAGAGTTGATCAAACAAGCTGCTGAAGCAAGAAAGATCGGAACTAGTTTGGATGCTGCTGCAAAATCAGCCGAGGCATTGTTGGATTTTGAAAGTTCTATTGGTGCCGAGCTAAAAGCAAGCGCATTGCTTGGTCAAAGTTTGAACTTCAACGAATCTCGTAGATTGGCATTTGCTGGAGATTTGATTGGTGCGGAAAAAGCATTGCAACTTGAAATTGAAAAGGTTGGTGATCTTGATAAATTAAATTATAATCAACGCAAGGCACTGTCTCAAGCAACTGGTAAACCAATTGAAGAACTACAAAAGATTGAGACACAAAAGAAAAATCAATTGGAGATTGAAAAGCGATTTCCGCAAGAAGCCGCCAAGTTGCGAAAATTGCAAGAAGAGCTAAACACGATGCAAAAGAAAAGCAAAGAAGATCGTGACGCTGAGTACAAGAAAATGTTGGATCAACAAAAAGTTGAAGCAGAAAGCGCACTTCTGAATCAGGCCAAGGTAAAGGCAATGGATCGTATCGGTCAAGTTCTAAAACCAATTTATGAAAAGATCAACCAGATCCAAGCTGCATTTTACGAATTCGTCGCAGGCCTGGACAAAGGTTGGATCATAGGGGGTCTCATATTAACCACATTCGTTGGGATTGGTATTGCAGTTGGCGGCGCAGCCCTCCAGATTTATCTGTTGGGTAAATTTGGTGGTAAAGCAGCAGAACTTTTGGGAGGAGGTGTAGGCAAGGGCTTGATGCGTCTGTCTGCCGGAGTTCGTACTCTTGGTAAATCTCTTCAAACATTTCCAGTTGGAAAGCTTATTGGTATAGCAGCAGCACTTGCTATAGTATCTTTGGCAGCTATTGGATTTGCAACCGCATTTCAAATGATGCGAGAAGTAACCTTTGGTGATGCCGCATTGCTTGTTGGCTCGTTGACCGCCATAAGTCTTGTATTATTTGTTATGGCCAACGCGGTAACCGCTGCGGCACCTGGGTTTGGAATATTGATAGGTGTTATGCTAGGAGTGGCTCTCGCTGCTGTGGGAGTTGGATATGCCATATCGCTGACAACTCCTGCAATCACCGCCGTAGGTGCAGCACTAACAGCTTCGGTACCAGTATTTGCAACGATGCTTAGTATTTTTATGGCACTACCTGTGGTGGTGCTGAGTGTGGCAGCAGCATTGATTGGACTAGCATTGGCGAGTCCAGGATTGCTTGGTGCTGCGATCGGTATTGGTGCTGTAGGTGCTGCTATGGTTGCGTTGGGCGTCACACTAGCATTGTTTCCAACCAGTGAGCTAACACGCATTACAACTCAATTGGTGGCCCTTAGTGAAGCAGCAGCTGGTATTGGTGTTGCCGCAGCGTCATTGAAGCAATTGTCTGGAATTGAGCTACCAAAAATTGATATTGGTGGATTAGCAGCAGTTAGTCTGCTGGGTGGCGGCGGCAAAAAAGAAGAAAACAGTGAAATTAAAGCTGGTTTGGAAGCTCTTGGTGCAAAATTTGATGCGTTGACCAACATGATGGCCAGCGGCGGCATTGTGGTCAATTTAGATGGTACCAAAGTCAACAACGCTTTGGCACGAAGTGCATCAACAAGAGGTGCATACGGCCAAGCAACAATCGCTTGATAACCCTATTTATATACAATGGCAAATAGCAATACATTCGTTGACGGGTTCACATCAGGCGGTGAACAAGTTACCACACTATCGCAAGTGCAAGGTGCTGGTCTTACTATACCATCTGGTGATTTTATCAATGTTCGTGCTCCTGGCAAACTAGAAATGCTTTTCAATAGCAACGGCAATGCAGCCAAGCTATATAGCATCAATAAACCAGATGATGTGGGTTTGGCAGATGCGTTGAAGCGTCGCTATGACTACAAAAATCCAAATCAAGGTCAAGCCAGTCGAGTTACGAGTATGGTTGGGTTTGCTGCACAAGACGCCAATTTGGTCAGAAAGTTTTTGGGATCTGGACCGGGTACTCGTTTTATAACCAAACAATTGGTGCTACAAGGATTTCAAGCATTTGATGAAACCAAAGTTTATAATCCAGCATCACCATTGATTGCTGCTATTAAACCCGCTTCATTTGGTGTATTGGATAGACCAACACGACACGTAGACACCAGCAACATTATTGGTGGTATTATCAACGGAGTTGGTCTGGGTAGTGTAGTATCCACCATCGGAGCATTGGCTGGTGGCGCACCAGCACAACCACCACCACCACGCTCATCTGTTGCAAGCACAGCAAGCAATGGTTTGGGTCTCAGCACACTCACCAGTTTTATAGGTGGTGGTGATCGAACCAGCGAGGTTGTGACACCAATTGCCCGTGGTGATGTAAAAGACTTGTTGCGTGGACAAACGGCAACCAATGCGTACAACGCACCACGTTATGCTCGACTTGTAAATAATTCAGGCGGCGGATTTTTCAGCAGATTGGTTGGTTCTGTGGGATCATTTTTTCAAAACAATACGGTTGTTGGAGGTATTCTACCACCAAAGCAACCTTGGGCATCAAAGTATCGTGCCGATGAAGAAACATACGATCTGATGTTGAATGCTGGTAAATTGTTTGATCCAAATGCAACGGGTATTGGTGGTGGTGGAATCATGAGCGGGTTGTTGAATTCAATTGGATTTGGAAAAAAGGCCAATTATTCACAAAAAGTAAACCAGCGTTTTTATGCAACCAGCAAAAATGTACCAGACTATAACCGATTGGTTATTGTTGGTAATTCATACCAATCAAGTGCGAAATCTGTAACAACAAATGCAACAGATAAAGTGGGTATGTACGCAGGAGCAGTACCATTCACAGCCAACAATATCACCACGGATTCGATTAGCAGCAACGTTAAAAAGAACTCATTACGATATGGTGATGTTGTGGTATCCAATCTTAATGAAGAACGTAGCGATCAGCTTCTAAACTACAAAACGCTAACCAAAAATCTAAAAGATTTCAAAGATCAATTTGCGACAGGAGTGGATGAACGGGTGCGAAAGATAGAACTTGATCTAAATAATGTTATCACAGCTATTGGCGGAGCAATCCCAGAAAAATACCAGATTCTTGATGAGAATACCAAGTACATAAAACCACTACAATTTGCCAGGTTCAATACTGTTAATGTTGGTGCTGCTCAAGTTGCGGAGATTGGTGACAATAAAGATCAAAATTATGTTGCTAAATTTCGCCAACCCGGCAATAAAATGCCGACTCGTTTGGGTAAGGACGCCAAAGCCGATAGATTTATTCGTCCAACCAACAATGTGGATTATGTAAATTCACTGGAAGTATTGTTGCCAGATCAATTTGATGCACTGTATACACAGCAGGCCAATGGTTATGGCCCTGATATCATCAAATTTTACTTTTATGATATTGTCAACAAAAAGTATATACCGTTCAATGCCACAATAAAAAGTTTGAGTGACAACAACGCTGCGGAGTGGGAAACTGTTGAGTATTTGGGCCGCCCAGATAAATTAAAATACTACAAAGGGTTCACTCGTAGTGTCAGCTTTAATTTTACAGTCAATGCACACAGTATCAAGGAACTGATGCCAATGTGGAATCGAATCAACTATTTGACTGGTTTAACTCGACCAGCAAATTATACAAATCAAGCAGCAGGTGGATTCATGGTCTCACCAATGGTACAACTAACACTGGGCGATTTTTACAAAAATCATAACGTTACAATCAACAGTTGCAACGTAACAATTCCAGAAGATGCAAGTTGGGAAACCATACCCGAGGAGAAAAATACCACGGATGGTTGGTATTATGGACCCAACGGTGCAATCAAGTGGGATTATGATACTACAATGTTGCATAGTATAGACACAAATGGTGTGATTGAAAATCGTGGTAATTCAAAAGGAAGGGTAGCACAATTTCCAAGAACAGCAGAAATTCAGATTGAAATGAGTGTGTTGGAAAAAGATCGTCCAAAAACGGGTCGTGGCATCTGGGGTGATGCTCCAGTTCCAGTCGTGGATGGCGTTGACGTTATTGGGACTGTTGATAACAACGGAGCGGTCACATATAATCTCAAAAATAATTTTTCTACGTATATACGATATGACAATGATATAGCATCATTTGCACAATATAGTAAGGGGCAACAACCATGAGATATCAATATACGCCGATCAATAATAGATACGATGGTAGCAAGGTCTATAGAACCACATATTATCCTGTGATTCCTAATGATCCATCCGACACATATATTATTGCCAGCGAGCAACAATATCTTGACAGTTTGGCAAAAAAGTATTATGGTGATGAACAGTATTGGTGGGTTATCGCAAATGCAAACAATTTTGGCAATGGACGATTGTCTATACCAGTTGGCAAGCAATTGCGTATTCCAGGTAATTTACCAGTAATCATGCAACTTTTGAGAACGTTAAATGCGTAAGTTATGGCAACACCAAAAACAGATTTAAGTAACACCCCAAGCTGGGCAACACCTCGCACAGGCGAGATTCGTGAAGAAATTCGTTGGTGGGAAGCCCAAAATATTCCGTGGCAAATTGTGCGAGAATTGCGTCGCAGAAGCAGCAATGTAAATCATGGTCAGTATGCAACTGTGAATGTTGTGACTGATTTCAAAAATCAACATGAAAAATACAGAGGACCACTTACTCCTTGGGTACGAGCATTTTCAAATGGAACCGGCAACGTCGTAAATCAAACAATACCAACCAGCACATATTTGTACAAGAATGGACAACTACCTGCGTATAGGGGATTTTTGTTGCAAGGTGGTGACGGATTTGATAATGCTTATGGTTACAAGCGTCAAGGAAATGTGTTGGTGGAAGACAAAGCAATCATTGGATATCAATCCGATGGTGCTCCACATTACATAGACCCCAAGTATAGAACTGCATATTCGTATAATAATCAAGACAACAATCCCCAATTTCCTCAAAATTCAGCGGTACCTTCAGTTTTGCCGCCGCCTGGTATTACGTCTGTACAAGTCAGAACCAACAAGGATATGATGAGCACAGCAACCATTCAGTGGAAATGTTATGGTCTGGCCCAACTGGAATACATGATGCCATTTTGGCTGAGTCCCAAAATCAATGTATTTTTGGAGTTTGGTTGGAATTTATACAACAATGCGTCGTTGTTGGAGTTGAATAATGAGAATAAATGTTACGAGTTGATACTGCGACCAGAACTGGCATTGGAGCAGTATTACAACAGTTTTGGTAATTATGGATTAATAACGGGCATCATTAGTAAATATAATTTCAGTACAGATGACGGGTTTGTATACACATGTAATACCGATATTATCAGTCGTCAGGCCATGTATTCTGGTTTTCGTGTGGATAATCCAACGGTCACTGACAACCAAGATGGTACCACCACAGAATATGTAGATTTCAAAGAATGTTTAACCACATATTTACCATTTATCAAGCAAGTTGTTGAAAATCGTGCCAACTACATGGATTACATCATCAAAAATGCTGATAAACTACTCGCAACAAATAAAAAGGGTGCCAAGGATAAACAAAAGAGTGCTCAATTAGCAACAATGTTGCGTGTGCAACCAGATAATAAAGATCCGCTCAACATATTTTACAATGGTAAACCCGAGAATCGAATTTTTATGGGTAGGTATGAGAGTGTGTATGGAAACCGTAAGTTACCAATAGCAGGCCAAACTGCTGGTCAAATGGATGCCGCCCGAGCGAGCCAAAATTTTGCCGGTGGTCTGGGTGGTGCGTATATACAACCACAGACATATACACAAACTCCTAGCATCAGTGGTGTTATCAAATATGGCTCCACCACGTCGGCCAAGTGGGCTGGCCGTGAAATTATTTCATTTGCCGACAAGGATACTGACTTTGATTTTGTGGAAGATGGCAACGACGAGGTTTGGTTCCAGATGGATTTTGTATTTGAATTACTCAATTTATTTTGTTCCGAGAAGACAACCAAGAACAACAAAATTGATATTTCGGATTTTATTGTTAGTGCGCACCCAAATTTAATTTCGTGTGATCGAGATGTGTTGATCCCAAATTCTATTGCTCCCAAAATCAATATGGGGCGACAGCCTCGGACTGCAACCGAGACTCGCCCAGGCCAAGACGGTTATTTAGATAGCGTGGATGCAACATCCAACCCGTTCTTGACACAATACTATGCTAGTGACTATACGCTTGCCATCGCCGCCGGAGAGACAGCGGAAAAATCCACAACAAACAGTGCAGTAAATAATGTTGATTCTGGTATTTGGCGAGCAGCAAGAAAGGCAAGAACCACATTCAAGACTCTCGGCTCACCCCGTGATGATTTAGATAGTTTGATCAACAAGCTGTACTATCAAATTAGTGGTCCAGACGTAGGTACAGCAGCATTTCCTTTCAAGGAAAAGAAAGTAATAGGTACCCGAACCTATCAAGCATATTACCACGGATATTTCAAACATATATACATCAGCAAAAGCAAACTAATTGAGATTGGTAAAGATGGATCAATTAAAACCTTGCAGCAGATGGTCAACAAGATTCTGAATGTAATCAACGAATCGGTAGACAATTTTTGGAAGTTTGAAGTAGTGGAAAATCCACAAGGTGGTATGGCGATCATTGATAAAAATTTAATTATGCCACAAGGTACCAATCTTTATCAATTTGATATTGGTTCAACCAGTGGTGTGATCAAAAAGTTTAGTTTTGATGTAAACATGACCAACGAACAAGTCAATCAAGTATTGTATGGTAGTGGTCAAAATGCTGCTAATATTGCAAATGAAGTCACCAAGGTCGCCGGTGATCCGGCGACCACACTTGATCAAAAACGAATCAAGATTACTCAAATAGGTTGCGGAATTCCGGCGATTGCATTCACAGACAGATTTGAATCTCGTCAGTTGCGGGACACGATTGCTAAAAAATTGGAACAACTTGACAAGGAGGAAAAGCTCGCACAAAACAAACCAAATGCTACTACATCGCCCCCACAAGATAACGATAGGGTACCCCACGGTCCAATCGTTGATAAAAATGAAGCGATTCGTCAATTACAAACGCATGGTAAACAAAGTGATGATGTGTTGGTTATGCGTATTCGGGCAAAAACCGCCAACGAAGATATTTATGCACCGATTGAAGAAAGTAGTTATAAAACACAAATACTAGGAATTTCTAATCCGTTTTCTGGAACAGTTAAAACGTCATCCGCACTATTTGGTTGGGTATATTTGAATTTACCCGGCAGCATGAAAGGTAAACTACGTGAAATGTTGGATGATGGTGATACCAAAAACAACACGGCCCGTTATGCTGGACCAGCGGATAACTTTACACTATCATTGACACTTGATGGTATTATGGGTTTTCGTATGTTCCAACACTTTTCGGTTTCCAATTTACCAAAACCATATGTGCCGGGTAATGTAATATTTATGGTCACCGAAGTTGAGCATCAACTCAATGCTGGTAAGTGGGAAACTGTGGTAACCGCACTGTTGAAACCAGCCAATGATAGGTTGTTCAATTATATACCTATATGATATTAGATACCGATTTAACTTTGAAAAATCGTCTGGGGTTGGACAATTTTAACTTTATGATACCTGCTACGTATTTTCCTACACCAAATAAGAACAATTACGATGATGGTTCATTTGTTCGGTATTTTATCAACAAACGCAACCAAAATCAAATCATTGAAACAAATGCCAGAGACTACTCTGCTACAAATGATTGGTTTTTTATCAAGGGCGAATTAACTTGGCAACTTACGGGTGTGCGCAATAACCAGTACAATGGTAAGATGTTGGTGGAGCCTGGTGTTGAAGAATACAACATTATTCAGATCAACAATCTCAAAAAAACAATGCCTGGCATTGAGAATATATTAACCAACCCAGTACAGTTTTGGCAAGGTTATTAACAAAGTTGACTTTCGCAGAAATTCTGATACACTCAGAATGTGCAGGAACAGTCTAAAATTTACATCAAGTTGATTTTGCGAGATGGATATGTGCATCCATCGCAAGACACTCCTATTGCTGCGTTTCTCTACAACTACAATACACAGACCAGAGAATACTATAATTTCGCACATCCCGATGTAATCAGCAATAGTACATTCAAACAGTTCAAACAACTGATTGTGAATAAAAAGGTGTATGTTCGCAACAAAAAACGCAATCGATATCATCTTAATGATATTGATCTTTACGATGTGAACCTGTTTCCATTTCTAAAAAGTGGAGATATTATTGAAACGTCGGATCATCTTTTCACATCACATTTGCGCATGACGCATCACAAGATCAAAGATACAAACATTATTGTGCCGTATGCAATTCACCAAAATGAATTTGACGATGAAATTTTTGTGGTAAAAGATTTTGATTCTGAGAAGACTGATAGTTACTGTTACAAATTTTTCAACAACATTGTTAGTGATACATTGTTTGAGGTAGAAAAGAATGGACTTCAAATTGATACCAAGATATTCACAACACACTTTGATGCCAAGGTTCGCAACAACATGGTGTACAGTGAGTACAACATTTACAATCCAACTGGTCGGCCCAGCAACCGATTCGACAATGTAAACTATGTGGCTCTCAACAAAGAAGATGGATGTCGAGCTAGTTTTGTATCACGATATACCAATGGAAAATTGTTGTTGGTAGACTTCACTGGGTTTCATCCATATATTGTTGCCAATTTGACTGGCTACAAAGTGCCTGACAACGAAACTGTGTATGAGCACTTGGCAAAACAATACTATGGTGTTGATGTGGTCAGCAAGGAACTATTGGGTAAATCCAAGAAACTCACAATGGTCAATCTGTATGGTCAAATATCCAAACAATACATACAAATACCTTATTTTACACAGACCGAAGAATTGAAGGAAAAATACTGGACAACGTTTATAGAAAAGGGATATGTAAAAACTCCGATTTATAAGCGCAAGATCACCGCAAACCATATCTCGGATCCCAATAAAAATAAGCTATTTGCATACATAATTCAGGCCACCGAAACTGAATATGGTCTCAATAGTTTGAGTAATTGCCTCAAGTATGTATTTGGTAAACCAATCACTCCGATTTTCTATATCTACGATAGTGTGGTGTTTGACATAGCCGATACCGTGAACCAAGCCGAAATCGACGAGTTGGTGAATATTATCAAGAATAGACGATTCAAGGTCAAGGTATATATGGGAAATAATTACAATGATTTGGCATTAGTCTGAAGTCAAACATATTTATAATTGATGAAATTCGAATCAATTATAAACGACGTTTGTTGTGACGATAGAATCAAGGATGGTACTCTGCGCCTTGAAAACCCAGAACACGTATTTGTTTTGCAAGAATACTTGGAAAAAGCTGGTTACAACATCAATGAAATTGTAGCCAAGACTGCCAAGTTATTTATTGAAGGTAGATTCCCAGACCGTCAAGCTTATAATAAAGATGGTATTCTGGTAACATTTCCAAGCAAAGAATATCGTACCCGAGCCGTAGATAAAGGAACTCACTTTGCAGAAAATCCCAAGAAGAATGCTGGTACTTTATATTCACCATCTGATACTGGAGATTTATCAACATCTGATGTTTCGACAGATTCAACCAATACTGATGCCACACCCAAGAAAAAATCTGACACAGTATCTCTTGACCAAGAGTTGAATAAAAAGGTGGCTGGCGATGTTGATGTTGATAATCGTAGCACCAAGGATAAAGTGCAAGATGCTGAGGCTGTACAAAGTATTTTAACTACCGCTGCTCCACTGGTAAATTACAGTGTGGATGAAGCAAAAAAATTTGGATTCTACAACAAAGGATTTGATTGGTATGATTGCGATGGAAATCTACTAGGTGAGCAAATCTATGATGACTTATCGGGTCAAGTGATGATTCAGGCTGAACGCACTACAACCAACGAAACAAAACCCGCTCCGGCCGGCAAATTCAAATCAATAGACCTTGAAAACTTCTTAGCATACGAAATTAATAGCTATGCCAAAACAAAGAAGTTTGTTACCCAGAACGCAACTGCACAAATTTTAGCCAAAAGCTTGGTTGATAAGTATAAAATAAAAGATTGCATAAACCTTGGAAAAACAGGCTGCAAAATTACAAATCCTTTGTTTGCTCAAATCAAAGAAACATCAAAAACAGATCTTGTTCTGATTGGTAATACAAAAATGCGTGCAAGTTTGAAAGAAAACGGCGCACAAGGTTGCAGCGCACAAAACCGTGAGGTCAACGCCATCATTACCACGGTTTTGCAAGAAACCGGAGAAAGCCAGCAAACGATGGAAAGCGTGAGTTCGTTTATCATGGATGGTATCAAACAAAAGTTCTATGTACCTTTGCAAGACGAAGTTAAAAGTAAGCTACAAAAAAGTCTTACAAAGGTTATAAATGGTAAAAGCATCGATTCAATCAAAAAAGATATTGCGTCTGTGGAGTCAATCATCAAGACCAATAAAGATTATGTCATCAACGGAGAAATCCCACTGGACATGACAATGGTGTTGGCCAAGATCAATGAAGTGTTTAACCAACCAGAAAAGCGTTATATGTTTATCGAAGAAATGCTCACTGGCAAGAGAAGGTTTAGATCTGGTGCCAAGTTGGGTGGAGGTGCGGGTGATGTACAGTGTGTTGCGGACCATATGATGACTTGGAATCGTGAAGGTAACTATCATCTATACACGGTTCAAGACTTCATCGACAACAATCAAAACAACATCACGTTTAGATTTTCAAATCGTGGCGGCGACCGAGGCATGGCTGTTCGTAGCGATTTTGCGAACATGTTCAACGAATCTATTCTGGACGAAGGCTTGTTTGACATGCTCAAACAAGCTGGAGCATCAATCACAAAGTTCTTTTCGGATATTACCACACAAATTTCTTCTTTGTATGGTGAAGCAAAAGCCTATTTCACAAAAGTTTATGAATCGATCAAATCTGGACTTGAAAGCATCTATGAAGCCATTCTGAAGTTTGGTCGATTCTTGAAAGAAATTATCAAGGCCGGCTGGGCAACATTTGCAGACTGGGTGGGTATCGAAAGTGAGGCAACTGGCACTTGGAACAATCTAATGCCAACATCATCGTCATCGGTTTCTGAGCCAGATGTAATTTCACAAGTATGATTCCTCAAAAACAACTTCTTTGCACATTTTCGACCAGTGATAAATACCTTGATGTTGTCAAAGCAATCGCCGGGGTGTATGAACTGCCCGACAAGAAAATGTTTTTGTTTGTCAATGAAAAAAATATACGAGAAATTTATTTGACGTTCAACGTGGTCAAAAATCCAGATAGCAAAGTCAAATACCCCAACACCATCAGTGTTCACAGAAAAAAGCAAACCAATACGTTGTACACTCTCAACGCCATGAATAGGTTGATTGAGGATGAGAACAATGGTGTGTTTGATAAGAGTTACCAATTAAATTGGGATTTATATAAAAACAGTATTATACTGACTTCAGATCCTGGTGTGAAAATAGTATCGTTGCGACTGTTTTCTATACTGCCCATTTGATACTTATTTATAGCTTGACCGCACAGCTACTTAGGTGTAGAGTGTATCAAGTTAGTTACACTTCCGAGCTTGAGTGAGCTTGGACACTTAACTAATTAACCAGTAAACTAATTAACTAATTATGGCATTAAATATTGCACAATTGAAGAGTCGCTTGAACTCACTTTCAAGCCAAAATACCAACAAGAAGTCTGATCTTATTTGGAAACCAAAGCCAGGTAAGCAAGTTGTTCGTATCGTTCCCTACAAATACAATCCCGAAAATCCATTCATCGAACTCAAGTTCCATTATAACATCAATGGCAAGACTTATTTGAGTCCCGATAGTTTTGGTCGTCCAGATCCTATTGTTGAATTTGCAAACCGTTTGAAGAAGACGGGATCGAAGGAAGATTGGTTGATGGGTCGTAAGATGGAACCCAAGATGCGCACATTTGCTCCCATCATCGTTCGTGGTGAAGAGAGCGAAGGTGTGAAGTTCTGGGGATTCGGAAAGCAAGTTTACCAAGAAATTGGTGCGCTGATCCTCGACGGTGAATTTGGTGATATTACTGACGTGGCAAACGGCCGGGACATCACAGTTGAATTCAAGACGGCAGAAGAGTCTGGTAAGAGTTTCCCAATCACTACTATTCGTCCCCGTGGTACATCAACCACAGCAGTTGATCCGTCAAAGGCTGAGTTGGTGGAAAGCCTCAAGAATCAGACCAACATCTTGGACTTGTTCCCAGAGTTGAGCTATGATGAACTCAAGGATGTTATGGACAAGTGGCTGAACCCTGAGACCGGTGAAACCGAAGCTGTGCCTGTGGTTGTAGCCGATGATGATGTTGATGTTGATGTTGCACCAGTGGCAACGGTCAAGCCAACAGTCAAGCCATCTGCTCCGGTCACTGTTCCTAAGACTGCATCCCCAAGTGCAGCAAAGTCAAAGGCCGGTGCTTCTACTGACGTAGAAAAGGCATTTGATGATTTGTTCAACTCCTAAATCCAAATAAAAATAGCTGGCGGAGTTTTTATGCTCCGCCAGCTGTCTACATATAGTTATGGCAAAAAAATCAAACAACGGCGGAGCGTCTTCCGATAAAGACGACCTAATTGATCTGCTTCAAAGTGAGCTTAACAAAGCCAATAAAGATGGTGGAAAGATTGCGTACAGGTTGGACGAACAAGATAGTCCAGCAGATGTTACGGATTGGATCAGTACTGGTTCATCTATGTTGGATCTTGCTATTAGTAATCGACCACATGGTGGTTTACCGGTGGGAAAAATGGTGGAATTCAACGGACTCGAAGGAACAGGAAAATCTTTGTTGGCAGCACACGTTGTTGCCGATACGCAAAAAAAGAAAGGACTTGCGGTAGTTATTGATACCGAAAATGCAGCCGCTCCCGATTTCTGGAAGAGTTTGGGTGTTGATCTATCTAAGTTATTGTATGTTCAATGTGAAACCGTTGAAGATATTTTTGATCAGATGGAGCGTATGATTGCAATTGTCAGAAAAAGCAACAAGGATCGTATTCTTACAATCATTGTTGACTCTGTGGCAGCAGCATCAACCAAGGCAGAACAAGAAAGTGAGCACGGCAAGGATGGTTATGCAACGGGTAAGAGCATCATTATTAGTAAGGCGATGCGCAAGATTACAACCATGCTTGGTAAACAGAAAGTACTTATTGTGTACACCAATCAACTACGGCAGAACTTGAAAGCAATGGCGTTTAGTGATCCGTATATAGTAAGTGGTGGTAAAGCTCTTGCGTATCACTGTAGCGTTCGTGTTCGGTTGAACAATGCAGGCAAACTCAAAAAAGGTGATGAAGTCATTGGAAATGAGTGCAAAGCTGTGGTTGTAAAAAACAGAATGGGTCCACCACAGAGAATCACAAATTTCGATATCTATTTTGATAGCGGAATTGCAGATTATAGCAGTTGGATAAAAGTGCTAAAGGATAATAATATTCTCAAGCAAGGTGGTGCGTATTACACGTATGTTAAAAATGATGGCACAGATTGGAAGTTTCAAGCAAAAGATTTCATATCAACACTGCGAAACGACAACGCTCTCAAGGAAGAAGTCTACTTGAAGATTTGTGATGCTGTTATTATGAAATACAAAGATCCAAACAGCAAGATTGTTGAAGATGTTGAATTGTCAACTGACGATGTGTCGGGATTAGAAGAACCGTAAACCATCATGAGCGGTTTCACTTCCAATGAAAAAAAACGATTGTTCTCTTTGTTTGAGAACGTCAAGGAAGAGATCGGAGTTAACGGACTTCAAAAAACCGTTAACTCCGATGTTCTGCTGATTGATGGCTTGAATACTTTTATTCGATCTTTCATGGCAATTCCGTCGATGAATGCTGACGGTTTGCATACCGGCGGGATCGCAGGTTTTCTAAAAAGTGTGGGTTACGCAATTAAGTTGCTTAATCCAACAAGAGTCATTGTTGTGTTTGATGGCAACGGTGGCTCGCAAAAACGTCGCAAGATTTATCCAGACTACAAAAAGGGTCGTAAGACTCGTATTCGGTTCAACAGAACATATGATGAAATGACCAGTTCTGACATTGAACAGAAAAACATCAGATTGGAACTTTTGCGGTTGATCAATTATTTGGAGGTTTTGCCGTTGACCACAATGGCAATCGATAATATTGAAGCCGATGATACCATTGCGTATCTATCAGAACAAACATTCAAGGACAGCAATGTATTCATTATGTCATCCGACAAGGATTTCTTGCAACTGGCAAGTGACAAGGTGAAATTGTGGAGTCCTACCAAGAAAAAGCTTTTCGGCTGCAAGGAAATTGTGGACGAGTATGGAATTAGTTGCGGCAACTTCATATATTACAGAGTAATGGAAGGTGATGCCAGCGACAATATTCCGGGTATTGAAGGAGCGGGAGCCAAGCGAATTCTACAAGCATTCCCGTTTCTTGCTGACGAACGAGTCACTTCTTTGCAGGAAATCTACAACTACGCAGAGAATAATAAAGGTAAATACAAACTCTACGAGCGAGTATTGGAAAACAAACTCACGATGGAACGTAACTATGAATTGATGCAGTTGAAAGATACTCAAATTCAAAGTTTCACACAACTTCGCATCGAAGAGATCATGCAAAAACCCACACCTCGCATCAACAAACTGGCATTCAGTAAATTGATCAATGAGGATAAAATGTGGAATAACCTACCGAATTACAACGTCTGGCTCAGCGAGACGTGGGGCAAGGTTAACAGCTTCGTGCTGTAATTGTAAATTGTAAATTCAAACTTCATATACGTTGCACACAGCAAGCCTGTGGTGTACAGTAACTAACATACGGTAACACAAGAACAAAAACAAAGAAAATGAACGATACGCACATCATCGATAACTTAAAGAAATTTGGAAATGAATTCCAGATCAAATGCATCTCCGGCTTAGTCAGTGACCGACCATTTATTGAACGTCTAGCAGACCTCGTTGAACCAGACTTTTTTGAAACCGATGCACACAAGTGGATTGTGAAAGAGAGTATTAAGTATTTCAACGAATACCGCGATCTACCAACACTGAATGTTTTCAAGGTAAAAATGGATACCTTGACAAATGATGTGTTGAAGCAAAGCATTGTCAACAACCTCAAAGTTGTTTATATGAAGATGAATGATGGTGATCTTACATTCATCAAAGAGCAATTCCTTGAATTCTGTAAGAATCAGAAGCTCAAAATGGCAATCAGCGAAAGTATGGATTTGCTTGTCACGGGTGAATATGAAAAGATCAAGAGCAAAGTTGACGAAGCTTTGAAGGCTGGTATGGAGCGTAATCTGGGACATGCTTATGATGAAGATGTTGATAAGCGCATGTCTGTTATGGCTCGTAACGCAATCAAAACTAATTGGGAAGTTATTGATAACTTGATGGATGGTGGACTTGGGCCGGGTGAACTTGGCATTATCACAGCGTGTGCGGGCAGTGGTAAATCGTGGGTTCTCAGCAAGATTGGTGCTGAAGCCATGAAGCAAGGCAAGAACGTTCTCCATTTCACTTTGGAATTGAATGAAAACTACGTGGGTCTGCGTTACGATGCTTGTTTCACTGGTATTGATTTCCAAAATATTCGCAACAATGTTGATATTGTCAAGCAGAAAATTGGCGAAGTTTCTGGTAAATTGAAGATCAAGTATTTTCCAATCAAGACCGTATCTGCAAACAGCCTCAAGAATCATTGTGAGCGGATTCAAACACTGGGCACAAAAATTGATTTGATTATTGTTGATTATGCTGATATTTTGAGACCAATGCACAGTGAGCGCAACAGCAACAGTTACAGTGAAGCTGGTGGCATTTATGAAGAACTGCGTGGTGTTGCTGGTGAATTGCAAGTTCCTATTTGGAGTGCATCTCAAAGCAATCGTGCGGCAATGGACGAAGACATTATTCAAGCCAACAACATTGCTGATAGCTATCGTAAAATTATGACCGCCGATTTTGTTATGAGCTTGAGCCGTAAGGTGCAAGATAAGGTAGCTAACACAGCACGATTCCATATTATTAAGAATCGTTTTGGACCTGATGGTTTGACGTTCCCAAGCAAAATGAATGCTGGCTGTGGTCACATTGAAATTTTTGCAGAAAATAGCCGAGAAGGTGTTGCTCTTCAAAATGAAATGATGAATGGTGAAAACCAAGTCAAGAGTGTATTGAAGAATAAGTGGAACGCACATAGCAGTTCCGAGGATGCTGACGAATAATGCATAGTCTGGCGATGCTAAAAGTTTAATAAAAAAATTAAAAAAACTGCTGATTAAACATCAACATCGCCAGACTCAGCAGATAGTTATTTACCACCATCGAATAGATTATGAACAAAGAAATTTTTATCAAAAAACGCAGCGGAAAAGTTGAAAAGTTTAATGCAGACAAAATCAACAAGATTCTGCAATGGGCTACAGAAGATATAAAAGGTGTAAGTTTTGAAGAAGTTGCTATGAATGCCCATCTGTCATTTTTTGATGGTATGAGCAGCAAGAATATTCACACAATGCTCACTGAGGCAGCATCCAATCTTATCAGTGAGGAAAAATCCAACTATCAATTTGTAGCAGCACGATTGTTGAACTATCAGTTGCGCAAGGAAGTTTGGGGTGGTAAGAATCCTCCAAAGCTATATGATCTTGTCAAGGATAACATATCTCACTTGGTGTATGATGATGCAATTCTGAATTGGTATACTAAACAAGAGTTTGATAAACTTGATGAATATCTTAAGCATGATCGTGATTTGAATTTTGCGTATGCTGGTATCAAACAACTATGTGACAAATATCTTGTACAAAATCGTAGCACCAAGAAAATCTATGAAACTCCACAGTTTGCATACATGTTGATTGCTATGACCTTCTTTAAGGATTATAAGGAGCACCGCCTTGAATATGTGAAGCGAGCATACAACTACTTTAGTAAACATAAAATCAATCTACCCACGCCAATCATGGCGGGTGTACGAACAGCAATGAAAAGTTATGCTTCATGCTCTCTTTTCACTGTGGACGACACACTACACAGTATATTTGCTAACAACAGTGCGGTAGGATTCGCAACCGCAAGTAGGTATGGTATTGGACTCAATTTGAGCCGTCTACGTGCCACTAACGCACCCATTCGTAATGGTGAAGTGATTCATACAGGTCCTATTCCATTTGCCAAAGCATTTGAGTCAACCGTGAAGTGTTGTCACCAGAATGGTATTCGTGGTGGAAGTGCAACTGTAAACTTTGCATGGTTCCATTACGATATCATGGACATTCTGGTGTTAAAGAACAACGCTGGTACTGATGACAACCGAGTTCGTAAGTTGGACTACTGTGTTGGATTAGATAAACTAATCTTTGAACGTTTTTTGAAGAATCAAGATGTAACATTATTTAGTTATCATGAATGCCCATCGTTGTGGAATACTTTCGGATTGGAAGGATTCAAGGAAAAGTATGAGAAGGCTGAAGCCAATAAAAATCTCAAATTTAAGAAAAAAATACCTGCCCGTGAATTGATTGGTCTTCTTGCCAAGGAACGTCTGGAAACAGGCCGCATCTATACGATGTTTGTGGATCACGCAAATGAACATGGAAGCTGGCTTGACCAAGTGGATACGAGTAACCTGTGCCTAGAAGTCAACCATCCTTTGATTCCTATTAGTGATGTTAATGATCCAAATGGTGAAATTGGCGTTTGTATTCTTGCGGCAGTGAATTGGCTCGAAATTGCATCTGAACAAGAAATGGAGAGTGTTTGTGATATTATTGTCAGAATGCTTGATTCTTTGATTGAACACCAAAATTACTTTGTTCCAGCCGCCGAGAATTTTGCCAAGAAACGTCGCAGTCTTGGTGTTGGTGTTTCCAACTTGGCTGCTCTTCTTGCCAAGGAGGGTTTGAAGTATTGGGATCCCAAGGCTCCCAACTTTGTTGCCAAGTGGATGGAAATGATGAGTTTCTATTTGATCAAGGCTAGTGTTGAAATGGCAAAAGAACTTGGTAAGTGTGAGAAGTTTGATAGAACCAAGTTTAGTCAAGGTATTCTTCCAATTGATACTTATAAGAAAGACGTTGATGAATTCATCACTGAACCTCTACATATGGATTGGGAAGGCCTGCGTAGCGACATCAAGCAGCACGGTATGCGGCACAGTACATTGACAGCGTGTATGCCGGTGGAATCGAGCAGCGTTATACAGAGTAGTACCAATGGTATTGAACCTCCACGTAGTGCCATCAGTTTCAAGGGAAGCAAAAGCAATATTTTACCAGTGGTAATTCCCAACATTGATAAATATAAGAACAATTATACTTTTGCATTTGATATGCCAAGTAACGAAGGTTATCTAAAGGTTGCAGCGGCAATTCAAAAGTTTACTGATATGAGCATCAGTACAAATACATACTATATTCCATCTCGCTATGAAAAGAATGCGGTACCTGTAGAGACTGTGATCAAAGACATGCTTTTGGCCTATAAGTACGGACTCAAGAATTTGTACTATGCAAACACTGATGATGGTGATAAGCAAAGTGCGATGGAACAAAAAGCAGTTGTGGAAAAACTACAACCAAAGCTGGAGCAAGAAAGTGGTTGTGAAAGTGGTGCCTGTGCCCTATAATAAAAAATAACATGAAAACTGTACTGAACAAATCCAATATTGATGTAAATAAGAATCCTATGTTCCTAGGAGAGGATCTGTCTCTGCAAAGGTATGATCGCCAAAAGTATCCTAAGTTCTACGATTTGTATGACCAACAGTTGAACTTCTTTTGGAGACCACAGGAAGTTACGTTGGTCAAGGATATTACAGATTACAAGAATCTATCAGACGAAGAACGTTTTGTATTTGATAGTAATCTTAAGTTTCAGACCGTAGTTGACAGTATGTTGAGTCGTAGTATTCATCAAATGATGCAACACGTTACAAATCCAGAATTGGAAATTTGTATGAATACTTGGAGTTTCTTTGAAACCATTCATAGTAATTCATACACATATATTCTTCAAAACGTGTATCCTGATGCCACCAAGTTCTTTGATAGCATTCTTGAAGATAAGGAGATTGTCAAGCGAGCCAAAGCAATCAGTGAAAAATATGACGCTTTGCTTGCAAATGATAAAGACGACATTCGTCAACAAATTTTTGACGCATTGATAGCAACTCAGATCACTGAGGGCTTGATATTTTATGTAAGTTTTGCGTGCAGTTTCTATTTTGGATATCGTGGTAAGATGGAGGGTAACAGTAAAATCATCAAGTTCATCAGCCGTGATGAAAACCTACACGTAGCCATCACACAAAATATTCTTAAACATCTTACAGACAATAAGGACGAGGGATTCCAAGATATTATCAAAAAGAGTGAAGACAAGGTATACGAGGCGTATAGAATTGCCGTGGAAGCTGAAAAGGATTGGGCGGATTATCTATTCAGCAAGGGCAGTCTTGTGGGATTAACAGCAGAAAGTCTCAAAGCATATGTTGAGTGGCTTGCCAACAACCGTTTGACAAGTATGGGATACAAGAAATTGTACCCAAATGCCAAAATAAATCCATTGGCTGGATGGTTGGATAGTTATTACGACAGCAAGAAACTACAGGTTGCACCTCAAGAAACTGAGTTGAGCAGCTACGTAAAAGGTGTTGATAACACCATTAGCGAGGGCGCATTTGATGGATTTAAGTTATAAATAATGCATCACTTTTGGGAATTGAGTCATATTTATATGATAGAATTATCTGTATGAACGACAAACGCAACACCAACAAGTCCAATCGCACCAAATTGATAGAATCTCTTCGTAAGATTGTGCGTGAGGTTATTGAAGAAAAAAAGACCGACGTGGAAAAGACTTGGGCAGAAATGATGACTAATCTCGAAAAGGAAATCAAGAAGCCAATCAAGTTGGACGACGCTGGTAATTACAATGTTTGTGAGTGTGAGCCACACCATATCAGTATTCGCCCAGTTGTACACGATATATTTGATTTGCAATACTTTAAGGATGGTGTAGACCGTACCAAAGTAATGTATCAGCCATACAGCGAGGTCAAGAAGTTGGTCAAGGCATGGCTCAATTCCACTGCGCCAAATTATGTTGATAAGGCGTATGACCGAAATGTTGAGAATAGTAAAGACAAACAAGGTGGTAAAAAGGCGGATAGTGCCAGCGATGAACAGAATTTGATCAATCCGGAAAAGAACAATAAAGTCGTCAGAAACATCAAGGCAGAAAAAATGAATGATGAAATAGACGATCCAACTCAACCAATGCGTGCCGTTGGTAAGTTTGAAAAGTTGTCGGATTATAAGTCAAAGAAACCAGACTATACACCACCCACGTTACCAAAGAGTCTCCAAAAATTAGTGATTAAATATACAAAAGGTGGCAAGAATCGTAAGAAGTAATGTGAATATTGGTGTTTGACGTAACTTCTAATGTGTGTTAGACTGTTAGTGTAACAATACAAAAAAGGAAATCTATGAAGAATTTTATTCTTGGTGCAGTATTATCCGCAGTTTTGGCAACCCAAACCGTCAAGGCCGGAGATCGTGAATGGGCTGTTGCTGGCAAGGTTTTGACTGGTGTAGCTGCAATCACCGTTATTGATAGAATTGTTAATCCACCACAACCAGTCGTGGTTTATCAACAACCTGTTGTGGTTCAACCCGCACCAACAGTGGTATACGTTCCTGCCCCACAAGTTGTGTATGTGCAACCAACACCAGTTGTATATGTGCAACCAGCACCAGTTGTTTATTATTATTCACAACCGGCTGTTGTTGTATATCCAAATCATTTTCACCCAGTAATGTATCACCGTTACGGTAGACATTGGTAAGCAATTCAAATAGTATGTTAAACACCACCAACAAAAGTTGGTGGTTTTTTTATTTTCCCATTGACAGATTTACAACTTGTGTTATTCTTATGGAAGTAAAACAACACACGATATGAGCAAAAAGACTTTGAAATTGACTACCACTGGCAACTTTGACATGAAGAATTATCTTGATGAATGCATCAAGTTGCGTCCGACCACTTTGATCATGGATGATATTAAGTGGAAGTATATGGTGCGTAGTGCGGTGCGAGGCAAGAATATTTTGCTGCTTGGCCCCACTGGTTGTGGCAAGACTCTTGCTGCACAAACAGTTGCCAATGTTATTGGCAAGACCGACAACTTTTTCTATTTTAATTTGGGTGCCACACAGGATGCTCGCAGTGCATTGATTGGTAACACTCATTTTGACAAGTCCAGCGGAACCTTTTTCAAGGAGTCCAGCTTTGTCAAGGCAATTCGCACTCCCAATGCAATTATTCTATTGGATGAAATTTCTCGCAGTCACCACGATGGTGTGAATATTCTAATGACTGTGTTGGATGATCTCCAGCGGTATCTTCGTTTGGATGAAAAGGAAGACAACGAGGTTGTGCGTGTTGCTGATGGCGTCACATTTATTGCAACTGCCAACGTTGGTAACGAGTATACCGCCACCCGAGTCATGGACCGTGCGTTGCTGTCTCGGTTTCCGGTCAAGATCGAAATGAATCCCCTTGATAGGGAAAGTGAATTTGCACTACTTAAAGACCGATTCAATATCACTGATCAGAGTCATTTGGACATTCTGAATGCTGTGTGTGACATTGCAGATCATACCCGTAAGCAGATCAAGCATGAGGATAGTAAGATCAGCAACTTTTTGCCGACTCGTAGCACTGTTGAAATTGCTGAACTTATTGTGGATGGATTTAGTCTCGTTGAAATCGCTGAGACCACGGTGTATCCGAATTTTTCTGAGGATGGTGGTATTGATAGCGAACGCACGTACATGAAACAGTTGGTGCAAAAATATGTTAACACCAATACCAATACGAAATTGTTCAACGATCCAGTCAAGGCCGACCTCGGTACCGGTGTGGTTCCGTTCTGAACTATTATTAACGATAGTGTAACTACATAAACACATGAGTAACCACAGCAATTTTTGGTTGGATGATTACGACATAGATTGGGATTTTTCGGAAGATTCCGATGGTGTTGATACATCCAATGCTCAAAGTCATCGTACTGCTAATCTAATTCGGCTCAGTGCTGCTAGAAGGGCTGTTGCTAATTATGTGACCATTCTCACCAACCGAACCATTCCCGTTCTGTTCAATGATCAAAACATGAGCATGACCGATGGTAAGACTGTGTATATTGGTTCCGACATCAATGAAAAGGGGAACTTCGATGTTTCCGTTGGATTGGCTCTACATGAGGGTAGCCATATTTGCTATAGCGATTTTGATTTGTTCAAGACCATTTGGCAAAATATTCCCCGTGAGATTTACAATTACACGGAAAAGTTGCAGATTGCCAAGGAGAAGGTGGCCGACGTTGTGCGTACATTGCTCAATATTGTTGAGGATCGCTACATCGACTACATGGTGTATAAAAACGCACCCGGATATCGTGGATATTACGAGAGTCTATACAACAAGTATTTTTATGCATCTGTAATTGATGATGGTCTGCGTAGCAAGTTGTATCGCATTCCCAGCATTGAATCATACTTGTACAGGCTGATTAATATCACCAACAAGAACACCGATCTCAAGGCGTTGCCTGGGCTATACGAACTTGCCAAGATTCTGGATCTAAGCAACATTGCACGTTTGGATAAGCCCAAGGATCGTCTGGATGTTGCTATTGAAATGGCAACGCTGATGTTCAAAAATATCACGGAATATGATGCTCAATCTGCAATGGTGGGTCCATCTAGCAAAAGCTCTCCGAGTGAATCACAGCCAGGCTCTGAATCGGAGCCTACCGATGATGAGTCTGATGATCAAACCGATGATGTTAAGGATGGTGATGATGACCAAAAGTCTGCAAAAAAACCAAAGGATGGTGCATCGTTGGATGACGTTCTGGGTGGCGACACCACAAAGGTAGACAATGTTGCGGGTGATGCACCAGTTGAAGACATTGGTGAGGATGCCACGGTCAGTACTACAAAGCGGGAAAAAATCCGCAAGGCGTTTGACAAGCAAAAGTCATTCCTCAAAGGTGATATCAAAAAGAAAAAGGTTTCTAAGAAGGAGAACCAAATTCTTACTGTGCTTGAACAGAGCAAAATCGATTTGATTGATGTGGGTACTGAGTATCTTGTCAACCAGAATACGGTGGGTGCTATCGAGTGTGTTTTGGTCAATAATATGACCCGTGAGTTGGTGATGAGCGAAGAGTTCCCTCTTGGACAAAAGTCAAGTGCCTATAAAGACCCATTTAAGAATCCACATGTTGTGGATATGCAGACGTATATCAATAGTGGTATTTCCATGGGAATCAAAATTGGTAAACGTCTTCAATTCCGCAACGAAGTCAATATTGATAAATTTAGCCGTCGAGAGACTGGTCGTATCGACAAGCGTTTGTTGCATGAACTGGGATGTGACTCCGAAAATGTGTTTTACACAATTGCTACCAGCAAGTATAAGAAAATGAATTTTCACATCAGTGTTGATGCGAGTAGTAGTATGCGAGGCAACAAGTGGTTTCGTACCATGCGTCTTTGCACTGCTATTGCCAAGGCTGCTAGTATGTTGGATAACATTCGAGTCACCATCAGTTTCCGTACAACCATGGAAAAGTTGCCGTATGTTGTGATTGGTTATGATAGTGCTGTTGATAAGTTTGTTAAAATCCACAATCTATTTGCACTACTATCACCTGATGGTCTTACACCCGAGGGCTTGAGTTTTGAAGCAATCATGCGAACTCTGCCTAAGAATGAAACCAACACCGAGAATTACTTTATAAACATCAGTGATGGTGAGCCATGCTACAACTACAATGGTGATGGAACTGAGTATGGGATTAATTACAGCGGCGAGGCAGCGGCCCGGCACACCCGAAAGCAGGTCAAGAAGATACGTGAAATGGGATATGGTGTTCTTTCATACTTTATTGCTGAAAATGATTCCATGAGCGATAAGTTGAATCAATTATTCAAAATAATGTATGCCGATGACGCATATTTCATCAACGTTGATAATATCAATCAGATTGTCAAAACACTCAATCAAAAGTTGATGGAAAGTGTTGACTTATAAAAACTTACGTCTATAATGTAAGAAGGTAGAATTTACGCAATCCGTAAAAACAAAAAACAAACAAACAAGAAGGATAAAATATGAAGAAAACTGATAGGAAGAATAAGACAGGTCTCACGGTCACTTGGCCCAATGGACTATTTACACATGAGGACTGCCACGCACTGAATTCCGATTTTATTGGTATTACGTTGCGAGTACGCATCAAGAAGGCAATCACAGCTGGAAGTGTGAATGAGATTGGTGTGTTGCAGAACGGCAAGGGTCGTCCATCCAAGGTGATGGTCAATGGTCCTATTACTCAAGAACTGGTGGTGGAAGCCAAGAGTCGTGGCATTATTCTCAAGCCTAGCCTCACTGTCAACGTCATGAATATTCAACCCATTGCTACACCCGTACAAGCGGCGGATGTGATCCGGTTCGCATCCGAGGTGGACGCATCTACCACAGTTGAAGCTATGGCAACCAACACCGAAGAATCCACTAAGGAACACAATACTGTATCTGCGTAACAAATACGTACAGTTAAAGATTGTGTGACCAAAGCGGACTTAATTTTAGTCCGCTTTTTTCTTTTGCGTAATAGTAAATTGACGCATTTTTCATGTGTGTTTTGATATTTTTAATGATTCCCTCACACATGTTCCAACTACCATTGTAAATGGCAATATCTAGTTGACTATCAAAAACACTATATTTTGTAGTTGACAACTCAAATACATAAAAAGTATCTTCTTTTGGATTTATTGGTTTGAACGGCATAGCTGGCTCTACCTATAAATATGGATGTTTTGCAAGAATACTTCAATGTAAACGAATTTGATTACGAAGCCAATAAAAAGAAGCTCATAGATAACTTAAATTTTCTCAAAGCCATGAGTGTAGAAGAACACACATTCTACAAGAAATGGCGAGAAGTTCAAGATTTGAAAGATGTGGTGGCAAAGTCTGTTGCGGTGAAATATAAAATATGGACGCCAACTGATCTCAACAATGATCAACTCACAATATCTGAAATAAATTCTATTCAACCCAAGATATTGCATGTAAATAATCCAACTCTTGTTAATGACTGGAAAATGATTCGTATATTTTCACACACAATGGAATATGATCAAAACCCAGGTCGATTTGTGAGGTTATTGGTCACAGATGGTCATCCGACCAATCCACGGTATATTGGAGCCGTGAGCATGGCCAGCGATGTAATAGCACTGGGATATAGAGATACTTATATTGGTTGGACGGAACATGATAAACTCAAAAAGAAAAAATTGAATCATAGTTCCATTGGTAGTTGTATTATGGCAACCCAACCATTTGGATACAATTTTTTGGGTGGTAAATTAATGTCGTTGTTGATAACTTGCGAAACTGTCCGAGACATATGGAAACAACAATATGGTCAAACACTGGCAGGAATTAGTACCACCAGTCTGTATGGTAGCTATTCAATGTACAACAGTTTGAAGTGGTGGAAGAAGTGTGGCATCAGCACTGGGCGCATGGTGATCAAACCTGACCACGACATTTACAATATTTGGCGTACATGGTTTATATTGAATCGTACACAAACTTATGCTGATCGATTGACTCCCAACGAAGGAAATACAGGCCCAGTCACTGCTCCCAAGAACAAAACCATTGGTTTGTTGCTAGACGAAGTGGGTCTGAAGCAGCGAGATTACATCAATGGATATGAGCGTGGAACTTACTATGCGTGTCCATTTTTCAATAGTCGGGAGTTTCTGAGGAATGAAATTTCTGAAAACGAATTGGTATTGAATCCAATATACACTGAACAATATGTAATTGATTGGTGGCGTAAAAAGGCAATTGCCCGATATTTGAACCTTAAACAGCAAAATAATCTCAAACCAGAAATTTTGTATTACAACCAAATGATTGGTATGAGTTATGCCGACGCCAAAAAACATTACTTTGATGAAGTGGGAAGATGATAATTTTACTATTTATTAGGGTAAATCAATGGATAAAAGTAAAAATCCGTCAGTCAACTATACATTTTCAGATAGATATCAACAATTTGTATCTAAGTTGACACAGTTTGCTAAGTTAACCCGAAAATCAGATACGGTTGACAATAGCCCCGACGGCATTTTTACGGGTGACGTTGGCGATCTGCTGGTAAAAAATAATAATCAAATCTATTATCGTGGTCAATCCGATGCCGATTTCAAATCATTATCGGATCAATTCCCAGACATAACACAAACAACGTCGTATGTATTGGCACAAGGCATCAATAAAAAAGCATCTTGGATCAAAACAGCCACTGGTCTAAAGTCGTGGCAACTGTTGGGATACTTTTGCCCAATTCTTAATGTTAATTGTTGCGCCCTCGTTGAACCCAACCCAACTCCTACACCCACTCCAAGCTTAACAGTCACTCCAAGCTTAACACCCACTCCGAGCTTAACACCCACTCCGAGCTTAACAGTCACTCCAAGCTTAACAGCAACACGATCAGTCACTCCAAGCTTAACACCCACACCAAGCTTAACAACCACTCCAAGCTTAACAGCCACTCCAAGCTTAACAGCCACTCCAAGCTTAACAGCCACTCCAAGCTTGACGGCCACACCAAGCTTAACAGCTACGCCTAGCTTAACAGCCACTCCTAGCTTAACAGCAACACCAAGCTTGACTGCAACACCAAGCTTAACAGCTACGCCTAGCTTAACAGCAACTCCTAGCTTAACAGCAACACCAAGCTTAACAGCCACTCCAAGCTTAACAGCCACTCCAAGCTTGACGGCCACACCAAGCTTAACAGCTACGCCTAGCTTAACAGCAACTCCTAGCTTAACAGCAACACCAAGCTTGACTGCAACACCAAGCTTAACAGCTACGCCTAGCTTAACAGCAACTCCTAGCTTAACAGCAACACCAAGCTTGACTGCAACACCAAGCTTGACTGCTACACCAAGCTTGACACCAGCAGCAAGTCCAGCAGCAAGTCCAGCAGCAAGTCCAGCAGCAAGTCCAGCAGCAAGTCCAGCAGCAAGTCCAGCAGCAAGTCCAGCAGCAAGTCCACCAGCAAGTCCAGCAGCAAGTCCAGCAGCAAGTCCACCAGCGGACGAATTTTATTATGCGGTATTACGCTCTCCAGGATCTTGTTCACTGCAACCAGCTTGCACCGATCCTGTAACTTGTAATCCTTGCTGGGATGGATCTGGCACCCAGCCATATTGTGGACTAGGATATATTGTTGCTGGAGTTGAGATTAACCCATATAATTCGGCAGGTGCTATTATGGAAGTGGTCGGAACTCCAGCAACCACTATGGTGTGTGGAACGAACGATGTACAGACTGTGGCAACTATTAGGTTCAACGCAGCATTTAGAGGCATTTCAAATGCTGGTAATTGTGAACGAATTACCAAGACATCTCCGAGTCGGGATATCAACGATTGTTGCACCACCAATACAGTTGTAGGTACATGGATAACTTATGATGAGATCCTCGCCGCGATTACCTATGCGGAGGGTCTGCCAGACGAAGAAGGAGGATCTGGGACTGCACTTGATCCATGGAGAATAGGGGCGTGATTGTAATAAATGTCGTCAATATAAATTTGGTAATATAAAAATAATAATGGGTGATCCATCGGTTTGTGGTATTCAAGATTTTGGTCCGAACAACATATCATATGATACTTTGATTAATAAAATCATCTATGCCGAGGCAAACCCTGGCTTCATGCCAGATGGATTAACTGTCCGTGATGGTAGTAGCGCGAGGCCATACTTAACTTCGCTGCAATAAATTGAGTCACCAAGCTTGACACCAACACCAACTGCAACGGCCACTGGAAGTGTCTGATTGACATTGTTATAATCTGTGCTATGATTGTGACATGCGAAAAAGTCTGTGTTGTATATCTCTAAAATTGCAAGACCGTGGCATTAAAGCCCAAACAATGACCCGCCAACGGTTTTTGTTGCTAGAAAACAAAGTAGCACTAGCCACTCTCAGCAAACGTGTACTCAATAATTTAGGAGTAACACACGATACCATTAAATATTGTATCGAAAAAAACTGGAACTACAGAATCAGCAGTGATTTGTTTCCATTGGCAACTCTACCAGACGCAAACATTTCATTGGATATTCTACCAGATAAACTCATGATTGATGCAATGTTCGCAAAAATCGCATTGCTCATCAAAAATAGCAATATTCGATGCAGTATGCACCCCGATCAATTTGTGGTTCCAGCCAGCGCAAACCCTGCGGTTGTGGTCAAATCTTTGGTGGAACTTAAACATCACGCAGACCTGATGGATAGAATGGGTCTTCCCCGTTCCTACGAGGCTCCTATAAACATTCACATGAATAGTTTCAAAGGAGACCTTGCCGAGACATCAAAACGCTTTATAGAGGCATTTAGAACGCTTCCCGAGGCCGTTACCAGTCGTTTGGTATTGGAGAACGAAGACAAACCCAATAGTTGGAATGTGGAACAGTTGTATGAATACATTTATCAAAAAATCAACATACCTATTACGTATGATAATTTGCACTTTGAGTGTAATCCAGGCCGCACAACTGCGAAACGTGCTGTAGATTTGGCAGTATCAACATGGACTACGTATCGTCCGTTGTTTCATTACAGCGATTCAATTGGCAAAACAGGCGTCAATCGTCGTGCTCATGCCGACAAACCCAGTGTGTTTCCTACTGAATACCAGAATTTGGATGTTGATTTGGAATTTGAGTTCAAGGCCAAAGATTACGCTATTGAACATTTTGAGCAGACCCTACAAAATAAAATAAGTGGTACCTGTTGACAATGCCGCAGATTGGGTGTATAGTAATATCAAGTTAGCGAACAACTAACGAAACAAACAAAAAAAGAAAAAAACATAAATATGTATACTCGTAAAAATAGCAAGAACAAGACAAACTTCGTCGGCCACAACAGCACTGGTGTTGAGCTTTATCTCTCAACTCCACTCTCTGGTGCCAAGAAGCCCACACGTCTGACCCTCCGTGCCGGTGATACCCGTTTGGATTTGAACGGTCGTCAAATCAAGGCTCTGCGTGAGGTTCTTGCCGTTGGATTCAAAGCCTAATCAATGAGCATTGGACCAACAATTAGTGTTGGGGTGTGGCTCCTAATTTTGGGAGCCACACTTTTTTTTGTTTATCGCAAATGGGTATGCCCGTTACGAAAAAAAATTAATGAACTCACCAACACACTAACATCCCTCAATGAGTCATTAAATAAAACGTCACAAGATTTAGTTGATATACACCAATCATCAAATCAACAACACGCTATAACTGAGCAAAATCATTTGCGTCTTGCCAAGGAAATTGAAACACAAAAAACTGAGACCAACAGAATGTTTGAAACGGTCACAGAAGCGTTTGAGTTTTTAAGTACTGAGCGAAGTCAGATGTTGAAAGATGTTGCGGATTTGAATCGACGTGTTAGAATGAATAGTAATGAAACGAAAAGACAAGCCGTCCATAGACGCCGTGGTGAGAACCAGAGGTCTGTTTGATCATGTAAAACACATTCGTCAGACTCAAAGCAGCGATTACTACAATACATTGTCAGAAGCAGAGCGCAAGACATTCAACAAATATATGATTTTGCGAGTGTTGAGTATGGATGTCAATGTTATTGAAGAGATTTCGTACATCTCAAAATACTTTGAAGTTTTGCCGGATGCTCAGTTTTATCAACTGTTGATCAAGTGTTTGCCCAAGGATTACAAGTTTTATCCTTACATCAAAAAGAGTGGCAAAGATATCAATTCAACTGTGATGGGTTGCATTTGCAAAAAGTTTGGTGTGGGTAGCAAAGATGCAGCCGATTATTATCGTGTATGGATCTCAACGGAGCCGGGTATCAATGAGTTGATTTCATTGGTATCTTCGTATGGACACTCACAATCGGAAATTGAAAAAATGTTTGAATAATAATATATGAATATCATTGGTATATCTGGTCTAGCCAGAAGCGGTAAAGATTTGTTTACGAGTGTCGCCATCGACATTCTTAAAACTGAACACAACATCAAGGCTGAACGTCACGCCTTGGCGTATGAACTCAAGAATGATTTACACGATCTTGTGAAAAACAAGGTGGGCATCGACACATTTACAGAGGATACAAAGTCCAAGACAGTTATTAGACCTTTATTGGTCGCATATGGTGACGTAATGCGCAAAACCAGCGAAGGTAAGTATTGGACGCAAAAGATGGAGCAGCGAATTGCCAAAAGCAAGGCTGATGTGTTTTTTGTAACAGATATTCGGTACGATTTGTATCCAGAAGATGAATGCAACTGGGTACAACGCAAAATGGCGGGAAAACTCATTCATATTACGAAGTATCAGGTAACTGCTCCGCCGCCAGGTCGCAGAATTAGTAGCAAGAAGCCAACCAAGATTTATGAGATTGCCCCAAACGAGCATGAATTGTTTAACAATCCAAAAGTCAAGAAACGTGCTGACTATGCGTTTGAGTGGGAAGATGTATCCAATAAATGTGCTGCATCAGAAGAACTCATACAAAATGAATACATCCGAGACATGGTACGGACTGCTTTGGCAAGTATTGGACAGATTTCAGCGCAATTGTAATCTTAGTACGTAATGATGAGTGTCATGATTAAACAATAATTCAGCATCACTTGTTTTAGTGGCGAAGTACTCTTTGAGTGCCTCGCCATTTTGTTTAATAAAATTGATGTACATGATGTTGCATTCGTTTGACTTCTTTTGCTTTTGTTCTTTTTTACAATTGCAAATAGATGCTACGTTACGAATACAATCGCCCAACGGGCCAGCAATAACGGGCAAATCGTCTTTGACTAAGTTATAAAATGATTGATAGTTTCCAATGTTCATAACAGTTTGCGTATCACCAAATAAATAGTCAATGTCAAACAATAGTTGATTGGAAACATAACAATGGCTTGTTGCCAATTCCAAAACACAGCTGTGTGTACCAGAGTGGACCAAAACGTCAAACAAATCGGGCAACTCAATAATTTGCTCAAATAACCAGAATATTCAGCATACAAAAAATCTGGATACGATGCCATGACATTTACATTATTGATATGATCTTGATATTCGTTGATTTTTAACCAACGCCATACAAAGTCCAATGTCATCAATTTTGATAATTTGGCAATTGTGTATATAATATCGCTGTGTAACCAAACGATCATAGCAAATATTACATAAAAATTTGGGTATAGAGTGTATAACATAGTTATTTTATATTTATCAACGTTTCCTTGTAATCCACCAATTTGTTGACCTTGATTTTGAAAATGTCATATTCAAGCTCACCCGGTTGACCACTGTCTTCCAACATTTGTTGCAATATGTTAAAGAACTCAAAACTTTGATTGGTAATTTTGTTACCATCAAAGGTCACTACAACATCATTATTTTTTGGTTCATCATATTGTTTGAGCTTCTTGTTAAGATCATAGCGAGTGTTTTTTTGCTCTGCTTTGATGTATCTGCTGTATTCAACATCTGTATATAATGTATCGCACCAAGGTTCAAGTAGTGCCACACGATACTCATCACAATTAATCACAACAAAACCTACGTTATACCTATTGGGTACCACAGGCTTCATCATGTCGTTGTGTTTTACAAAATGTCCCCATTTACGAATAAAGTTTCTGGCACTCTTGACGTTTTGTTGTTGCCACTCATCACTGTCCTTACCAATGGCCGTGATGGTTGGATTGAACCTACTACCACGACATGTTAGATGATACACACACGCTTCCCACAATTGTACAAACTTGTAGCCCGACAAAAAGAATCGATTGAAGATATCGCTATCTTCTTTGCTGGTTGGTGCAAAAAGCAAATCGTGACCACCAATCTTTAGAAAATCTTGTTTGTAAATTGCCCATGGAGCAAACACACCCTCTGTGGTTTTATCTTTTCGGCTTACTTTGGTGGTCAACAACCATTTGTCAAATTCATCCTTTTTGAAAGTTTCGGGTTCCATACCAAAATCTTGGACAATCTTTTCTGGACCGCCTGGATGCAACGGTGGTTCTATGCGGGTCAAACAAACAACTGTTTGTGGAACAAGATGCTTTTCAATCAACAGATCAGCATTTTTGCTGATATACATGTCAGCGTGGTAAATCATCACCACATCATTGGTGGCAACGGTCTCCACCAAAATATTGTAAAGCTCAGTCATACCTTTGCGAGCAGGACCATCATTGCGTATGGCTTTGAAATTTGGATCTTGCTGTTGCATTTCTTGACACCATTCCCAAGTACCATCTGAACTAGCATCATCAGCAACACACACTTCGTGATTTTTATGGCTGAGATTGTTACGAATCGCATCATAACACCATTTTAGATATTTGAGATTGTTTCTTGCGGGTATAATAAAACTAATGTTCATAACTATAAATATAACTATATCACAACTCCTAATGATTTCAACTGATTTAATAATTCCATTATTTGATTTACTTTTGTGACAAGAAATTTAGCATTCAACCGTTGTTGTACAACATGTGTTGCAAAACAACTAACGTCAAGTACCTGAGTTTGATTAAATGTGAAAAAGTTGTATTTTTTAATTTCATTTTTTAACAACAATTCGGTAAATTTCATATCAAATTCGAACGGATTGTAGTCTTCGGACCACACTGGACAGTTCAAAATAGAATCCACATGCACAGCATTTAATCCTCCTCTGATCCACTCGTTTTCTACACCCACCAACAAATTTTTGTTTTTGGCAAAAATTTTTCGTATTTGTGATTGAAATTCTTCGGATCGATAATGAACCAAGTCAGTGTCTATTTTACAAAATATAGCATCGATATATTCGTCTTTATGTTGTTCAAGATACTGCTTCAATAAATTGAATTTGCAAGCCATAGAGTTTTGTTGACTTTCAATGAATATTGTTTTGGGACCAAGAAGCGACGACAAATACTGTTTGTAGCTTGTATCACCCTTTTGTCCAGACACCAGAACAAAATATGTGTATTTGTGAGTTAATTCTATAAAATTGGTATTGATGGATGTGTAGGCATCCATAGAAACATCCAAGAATGTATAGTAACAAATTTGGTTATTCATAGTATCTTCGATTGGCTGTTGCTGCAATACAATCGACTTATGTAATACATTCGGTAAAAAACGTTGTATGTCAATCATAAGTATAGTTTATTATAAGTCTTGGTCATCCAATGGTGTACTTGATTACCATAACTAGTATCTGGTATACCGTTGAAATGATATACCCAACCAAACTTGGTGAATGGTAAACCGTCGGTAAGACCCTCCAATAAATTCAGCCCCATCATATTGAATTCATAAGGAAGTATTTTTGTAGAAACACTGTTTGTCTGCAAAAAGAAATTCATGGGTGTTTGGTCAGTACCCAACTTGATTTGTGTTTCACACTGATAAATCAAGTCTTTATTGTCAGAGTAAAACTGTTTGAACTTGTTGAGATGATTTTTATGAGCGGCATTTACAATTTGAAATCCACCATTGATGTAACTCCAAATATCTAGTTCGTAATCGTTGAACAAAGCTTTGCTGTAACACTCAACACTGCGCATTACCCACTCATACACAACACCGTCATGAACTCCTGTATACAGTCCATTGGTCAATTCAAAGAAATTTGGACAGTCGGGATGTACAATGGTATCCGCGTCAACAATCAACACTTGATTGTAATCAACACCACTGTTCTCTAATAAATCCAATACGTAATAACGCTGCCAAGCCATGCTTGTGATGTTGGTATCCATCAATGGTTGATCCAATACCACAACGTCACAATTATGTTTTTTAGCAAAGTTGCGCCAACTACGAATACTCATATCAAATATGCTGCTTATCAATGGTGTATTACGCAGCTTCTTTTCACCGTTATTCGATACAACTGCTGGTATAAAAATAATATTTTTCATTGATATTTTATTTTGATATCTGCCCAAATTTGGTTAATTAAATGATTGCGTTGTTCAATCGGAAATCCAGTAAAGTGCCAAAGATATGTGTATTTGAAAAAGAAAGGAACTGTGTCGTTGAGTTTGTCATTGTACCACAACAATCCTTTTTTGACCATACCAACTGTGTTCCATGAATATGGAAGATATTTGCACTTTATACCCTCTTGCTTCAGATGAAAATTAAGCAAAGTTTGTTCTTTACCTGTGTTTGGTACGTTCCAATTATCTAGCACGGATTTGTTGTCGAGGTAAAACTTTTTGAGCTTTTCAAAGAATGGTTTGTGGTCTTTTGTGAAAAATAGCACACCACCATTGATATGCTCGCTTAATCCAACATGCATGTCTTTGAATTGTGGAAATGCTTTGCGATATGCGGTTTGACTGTTGTCCATCCAACTGATGCTGGTTTGGTCCAATACACCAACAAATTCATCGGTGTATAGATCAAAAATATTTGGAGCATCCCATTTGATCATGGTATCAAAATCGACAATACCAATTTTTTCATAGCTATCACCAACATAGTCAAACACAAACTCTTTGTGCCAGACACTGTATTTGACATTGGGCATTTTATTTCGCACAACAAAAAAGTCGATATTGTTTTTGTTGCAGTAATATTGCCATGCGTCAATTGTATGTTCAAAATAGGTTTTGTGAGAATGTTTTGATAACTCATCCTCAATCGCAACCATCATAATGCAATTTTTATTCATGAAATCTCTTTGCAGATTAGTCCCTCATAATCATGCAACTTGCGAGTAAACACTTCACCTGTAGCATGTCCGATTTTTTTAATAATCTCAATTTTGTTGGACAAAATCAACGCATCAACTGCATCTTTAACATCTGGTATGCTGCCGTAATCGTCGTAGATAAAGTACTTCTTACCAGACGAATTGAAGTTCAATGATCGCAGAGTATCATTGATTACAGCGTCATAGCTATGATTGGCATCAACCAAGAATACATCACCCGTATCAATTGGAATTTTTGTGGTATAAATATCTTGGGTATAAAATTTCACATTGGGTCTGTTGGCGTTAAATTCCACGGCTTGATCAGCACAACTAAGGTTGAAACCAGATACATCTTTGAATAGATAGCTCAATATCTTGGTGGTGTAGCCCAAATTACTACCCCACTCTACACAAATCTTATCTTTGAATTCCGGCTTGTCAAAAAATTCAAACACATCACGTTTGAACCTATGGCTGGTTGTATCTTTGTGTTGAAACTTATCGGGAATAGTTAACAATAGTTCATCAATGATAGCCATATATTAGTTGTTTCTTTTGTTCATATGTTCGTTGCTCTCCAACACTGTTTTGAGAATGCTCAGATCCACACCAACTTTGTCGCCATACGCAACCATAGCTTTTGTATCTTTTGGCAAACACTTGCCACCAAATCCACGTTCATCGGCAAACACAGCGGTATGACTACGGTTTGTGCGCGGGTCCAACAACCACAGATCACGGACTTCGGACCAATGCGTTCCACTCTTTTCACACAAATCGTACAATTCATTAACAAATGCGACTTTCATTGCAAAATATGTGTTTTCAACATACTTGGTAATTTCCGCACTGATACTGTCTGTGACACGATAAGTTTTGCTTGGCCCAGTAATGGGCATATACAAATCAACTAGCTTATGACCAACTTCTTTATCATCAGTACCAAAAATAAAGAATGGAGTTTGCTTTACATCTGTAGTAAATCCTTGTGGTGTCCAATATTTACTCTCACCCGCAAATTCAGGACTAAATACAATCTTCTTGTTGTATTTTTCAGCGAGTCGTTTGGTGGTACCAATTTCGATTGTGGATTTGATCAAAATGATTGGGGTCTGCAACCACGCAACACTATCTTCAACAAAGTCTGTGTTGCAGCTATTGTCATCATTTGACGGCGTAGGCACACACACAACACCCACATCGCATTCATTAATGATGTCTTTATCGTTGAATCCGGCAATGGCTGGGTCATAGATCCGCACTTCATAATGATCCTTAAAAAAGGCGTGAAATGCCTTGCCCACATAACCAAATCCCACGATACCAATTTTAATTTTTGATTTGCTCATAAATTGTATTCCAACGTACTTTCCAAATTGTCTCTGAATAATATAGTTGATATAAATCTTTAGATTTCAAAGAAACGTAATTATAAAATTCAACATCATTCTTTAGTTTGATCGCCAATGCATTTGCACCAACAATGTCACCAACGCCCACCGATAGATCTGGAAACAAAGTTTGCTGTGTATCCAATCCTTTGTAACCGATGCATGGTATGCCCCAATAAGCACAATTGAGTGCAAATGTGCCGGCAGCGTGTGTACGCATCAAATGTACTCCTACGTTGAAATTGGCTAGTGTTCGCATCCAATTAGTCCACGTCATATATGGCAGATGCAGAAGATTTGGAAATTGTTCTTCGTTGTTTATTTTGCGTCCCATACTTGGAACGTAAATTGGCTTACCGAAATTTTGTGCCACAAAATAGCTATCCACGCCACCATACCAACTACAGAAATTGCCGCCAATTATTGGCATACCATTATTTTCTCTAATAACTCCAGCTAGAGTATCTGTAATCATTAGTGATTGTAGATTGAATGTGGGTTTTTTGAATATACCTTTGAAGTACGCAATATCACTAATATTATGAACCAGCAGAAAATCCATCTCACTTAGAAAATTGATATAATTGACTTGTTGAGCATAATCGTAGTCTTGATAATACCAAGCTGGTCCTTCTTGCATCACCGCCACTTTTTTGCTGCGACGTTTTACACTATCCAACAATGCGCCTGTATCAATCAATTCTAATTTCTTTGGTAGAATTACAACGACGAGATCGTATGTTGTATTTGAAAAAAACCAGTCTTTGTAATTTTCATGGTGTGCGTTCAATGCAATTTGCCAAGCAAACTCAGTTCTACAGTTATCAAAGGTTCTGGAGGTCTTGCCTGTAAATCCATTTTGGCTAATAAAACAAATGTTCATAACAGATATTTTTTGTCTGAAATGGATCGCACCGTGTCTGTAATAAACATACTTAGTGCATAATCCAACCGATTTCTTATATTTTTAATTTTTATTTTATGATTATTAAAATTTTGTATTCCATCCACCAACTTATCTTCAAAATCTGACAAATCATCTTTATAAAAGATACACGTATCATCATGAAATAAGTCTGGATTTGTAACTATGTGTCTAATATCACCTTTACAAATTACATTTCCATAATTTATTGCGTCTAATTCTCTGGAATTTATTTCCCCAAATCCATGTGGTGAAATCATGATTTTTGATTCTAAACAAACTTGCGCATAAGAGTTCGCATCTAATTTTCCAGATTGTTCGGATGTTAAAATATTGAAATTATATTTTTCTAAGTTTTTTAACGTTTTGAAGATATTCAATCTATGATCGTTATAATATTTACTTATTTCTTTTTTATAATTAGAATGTGTATTCGAAATACCGACCAAACAAATCGCATCATACTTGTAATTTACAATATCAATATTAATATTGCTTGGATTATAAGTCATGCCACTGTTGTAAATCCAATTTGTATTTGATAAAGCTATTTTTGAGTTGAGTAATTCTACGTCGTTATTGGACAATTTATATTCTAAGTCTGGCACAAGCGGCCACCAATATCGACCAAACGACGTTGGTTTTGTATATAAACTTAAATCTCTATAATAATGCGACTTAAAGTATTTCAAACCAGGACATTGTTTGAATACATCAAAAATACCATGCAACATGACGGAATCGTTAGTATCAAAGAAATAGAATGGCTTATCCAATGATTTTAGAAATTCAACACCACTTGCCACTGATTGTTCATATTCCAATTGCGTATTAACCACAGATCCCCAACCTACAAAGTAACAATCCGCACGTCTTTTATCATCTACAAAGTCAATTTCATGGTTTTTGAACTTGTTCTTTAACTCTATATATGGAAGAAATGTTCTCCTATTTCTTCCTGTTATTTTAGAGACATTATTTTGACACCTTTTATTTGATACAAATTCTATGTCTTGAGTTTCTAAGATTTTAATTTTCATCTTGACTTGATACGAGCTTTGAAGTCTTGATATGTTAAAAATTTACCGTCACCTGACGTCAAAACTTGCATATTCTTGCTGGAAATTTCTTTGAATACTTTCCACCAATCACCCTTTTCATCACCACAATATCCTCGGTTATTGTCTTCACCAAGAACACAGGTGCGTTTACCAGCCCTACGACGTGCATGAATCTTCAATAAATTCTTGAATACGTATTGAACATACTTGGTTCCCATCATCTTCTTGGCGACGAACGCAAAGCTTTCGTCATCATTGTGAACAAAGCAACCTGGAATATTTACGCCGCTGCGCACCAGATCACTGCTGATGACAAAGCAACTACCATCGATCTTGGGTTCTCGCAATACTTCGATCTTTAGATCATCAATTGTGGCGTTGATGGCGTTCATATTTTCTATTGGTAGATATGATTTGGCTTGATTCACATTGTCAACATCTGTATCATCGTAAACGTGATCGATATAATTTGGATGCACTGTGCAGTCCCAACTGTTGTCCCACATCTTGCGGTCAGCAAAACATGCCGTGAATCGATATACCGATAGATTGTTTATACTTGGTACCAATGACTCCAAAGCCATAAATGCTTCTTTTGGAAAACAACTGTCGGTTTCACCCCACATTAGTATGTCTACTTTGTTGCAGTAATTGGCGTTGAAATCTCGACGATAACAAGTCTGTGTATACCACTCATCATCGTTATCAACAATTCTGATATTGGTTGGTATTGCCGATGACAATCTGGAAGCTTCGGCGTGAAATCTAGCGATGAGTTCCTTTTTACCTGTCTTGGTGGTATCTATCTTTTCAAAAAATTGAGATACGTTAAACACAAAATCGAGATACACATTATCTTTGTTTTCAACGGTACTCAATAAGTTTAACAATCCATCAACATATGTGGACACCATATTGATTTCGTAAAACATTACGTGTACACCAATTGCATATTTTAATTTCAGTATCATAGTTTATATTGTTGGATAATATCATGCAGATGTTGAGGTATCAATACTTTATTTTCACATAGCCCCAAAAATTTGTTGCGATCTTTTTCATGCAACAGTTTTACATGAACTGCCTTGATCGGTTTTATAGCACATTCATATCTGTCTTCAAACGACGTCATACCCAAATTATACTGTGGAGTCAGTGTGGTGCAGTCAGCATTAAAAGTTGGTAGTGTGGTTTGTAGATGCAAAACGATTTGTTCATCAGAATACCATTTGGGCCCACGACCATCGTCCAGCTTAGAAATTCCGTCTCTATTTGTTTCGTAAAATTCGCATATAAAATCCAATAGAATCTGTGACCGTTTGTTGAAAAAGAACGATCCACCGTTCCAATTTGTATTTTTTTTGCTATACGGACAGCCTGCAAATCTACCAACAAATTCTGGATATTCGAAATGATCTATTTGCCAAACATCGTAGTCATGTAACCAAATATCGTCGTGGTATTGTGCGAGTAGATCTTTACACACATAAAATTTGTTGGCCCATACGTTGAAATCACACAACCTTTTTGGAAATGTGTTTTTAATACCACGATACTCAAAATCAAAATTAGTAACAACAATCAGATCCTCTGGGTTACAACCGTAGTGCAAGCTATTGTCAATCTGGGCATATAAATACCGCAGTATGTTATCGTGAGCATGATATGGAGTATCATCCAACTTTAGATATAAAACGACATTCTTCATCGCTTTTCTACCAATATCTGATAATCTTTATGGATTACATTGATTTTTTTGTTGAATGCTTGTAAGAATGCTTCAATACCAAGACCACATTCTCCCCAACCATAGTCATCAAACAGAATCAAACCGTTTTGTTTGACACAATCAAAGCTGCTGATAGCATCTCGCAACACCTGATCCGGGTCGTGTGACGCATCGATATAAATAAAATCAAATTGTTGTTGATTCGTCCTAAAGAAATCGTTGGTGCTAGTTTGTACAAATGTGCATTGGTTTCTATCAATATATGGTTGTAAATTTTGCAAACAATCAATCACAATTTCTTGATTGTCCAACATTCTTTTTTGTTTTTCTCCGTGTGTCAGACGAATGTTTGTGAGGTCGATTGTGGTCAGATGGCAATTTGTAGCCGTCAATACATTCTCCATCATCCAAACTGATGCTCTACCTTGCGCAGTTCCCAATTCTAGAAATTTCAAATTTTCAATATCATAAAATCTGGTAAGAAACATTTCCCAATTTTTGATATGAATAGTGAAATCATCCCAAGGACAAAAGAAATGGTCTGGGTAAGTATATAGATTGGCGGTTCTATTAAACGGATCGCCATATTTAGCACGTAATTCGGTAGTATTCATACAGCATAACCCATGTTTTCTTGTGTCGTAAAATTCTTCATATAGTTGTTGTTGTTTTCACGTTGCTTCTCAATAGTTTTATTGTGTAGGATTGCGTAGTCTTGTTGCGGAGGAACAAACACATACGATTTGTTGCCTTCAACTTTTTCATGTAGTCTACGTTGATAGCGAATGTGTGGTTGGTTGCAAAACAATCTTGCTTGATAATCGGGGAAGTTAACCAAGCCACCATGGCTGATTCTCCAACCCCAATCATCAATATCTTTTTGAGTATATCCAGAAAAATGATTGCATCTGGGCAACCAAATTACTTCGCTAGAATCATTGGATTCAAGAATAAGATCAATATTGGTCACCAAAGCATCCGTGGGAAGCTCATCAGCATCCAATTGGAAAATCCACTTGCCTGTACACTGTTCAATACCATAGTTTTTGTGAGCACCATAATTGTTGTTTAATTTGTGCTTGTATAGCTTTATCTTGGCTTTGAATAATTCCAAGACAGCCAATGTTTTGGGACAATCTGAGTAATCATCCACAACAACAATTTCATGATTTGGTTTGAGTGTATTGCATAATTTTGTCAATAACAACCCCAAACTTTCACCTTCATTGTGACATGTGACCAGATACGATAGATACATAATTATCCAATTTTGAGTTTTGGCAATACAATTTGTGATGGTTGTGCATCACCAGCCACCTTTAGCTTCGGAAGTACAAACTGATTTTCGACAGCAAATTGAGGTACATACTTGTCAAGAATTTCCCACAACCGCTTGTCCATAGACTGCATACTGAATTTTTCAGCATTCTCAGCACGCAACAGTTCGGCATTATTGCACAGCTTTTTATCGCCAATATTGTTGAATATCTGCTTGAACTTATCACCTGCGAGACTATACGAAACCTTGAACCATTGACTTTCCTTCAACAACCACTGATTAGCCGCTTTTTTATCGATTTGCTCAAGTCTACCGGGCAACAGATTTGCATACTTTGGATTCAAGAAATCCAGATGCCCACTCCAATTTGGAGCCAGCAAAGGTTTGCCACTCAACGTTTGCAACAACAGAGGATGACCATAACCTTCGCCGTGTGTGAACGACACATGACATTTAACCTTTGGGTGATTGAATAAAGCATTCATTTCCAATTCGCTCAATTCTCCGTGCAATACATACACTTGGGGTGGATTGCCTGTGAATGTTGAACGAATCTTATTGATCAGATTTACCACTTCAAAACGATCCATTGTGGAAAATCCAACACCGGATGTCTTGAGAATCAAACATGGCTTTACTTGGGCATTGTTATTAAATGCCTCGCAGAATGTTTTTACCAGATTACCAATATCTTTACGGTCATGATATAATCCTGTATGTGTCAATTGTCCCACAAATAGGAACGCAAAATTCTCGGGAATCTTTTCAAGTACTTCGTCAACAGTACCAACACGTTCCTCTGTTTTTTTGAAGATATTGGTATCGGCACCCCAAAAGCAAACTTCGATGGGCTTTTTTATTACAACATCTTCTTTGCGACCATCAGGCAATTGCTTGGTCATCTTGGTGTTCAAAAACACGTTCTTGGCATGATTGCTCAAAGCTATAGTTAAATCAACTCTATTGATTCCTTCCAAGAACTCGCCACTGGCAACTGTGGTTTCGATACCTGCGGTCATGCCGATATTATACTTACCAACTTTTTGAAATTCGTTGGGAATACTCAATTGAACAAATAGATCGGGTTGTTTTTGCAATTGACCTTGCAACAACTTACTTGCCAATATTTTGTCCTCTGGATCAGTGATATCGTCCATGTACCGTTTACTTTGACAATTACCCCATTTTTGTGGAGCAACCTTCACGTCAAATTTATCATATCGAATGATGCTCTTGGCTACTGCTGTAGCCCAATCACCATATCCGCTGCGGTTGAATACTGGCCCTGAAATTAAACAAAATGGTTTGCTCATATTTTATTGAAATTGTTGTTCACGTTCTTTGATTGCATCCAGATACCGTTTGCTCGGAGTTTGTGGTGCATTTCCCAAATTTTTGTAAAGGTCTTCCATACTTTTCATTTGCTTGGTAGCCTGGTCCACAGTTTCACGTTTAGTGTCGCTGCTACCAAATCCACCACTACCACGTTGAGTTGCGGTTAGATCATCAACCTCAACAAATCCACCGACGATAGATCCACATGATACAAATATGATTTGTGCAATCGCAGTTTCTTTACCATCCTTGATAATTGGAAGTTGAATTGGTTTGTCACCAAGATTGATGAGTGCCACCAAGATTTCTCCACGATAGTCACTATCAATAACTCCGGCAAGAACGTCAATGCCATGTTTTACAGCCAGACCACTACGAGGAGCAACCCGACCATAGAATCCTTCGGGGATAGCCAATGAAATATCCGTTTTGAATGCCTTACGTTCACCCGGTTTTAGTTCATACGATTCTGTAGCATACAGATCATACCCGGCCGCTCCTGCGCTACCTTTACTTGGTACAACTGCTTTGTTTGATAGTAGTTTGATATTCATGACAATTCTTGTTTGATTTTATCAATGTCGATTTTGTGCAAATCGAAACCCAATTGATTCTGAGGCAGCTTCTTCAAATTGAAGTCCTCATTGTAGGTAAAGATATCAAACTTTCGTGATGGTGTAAAGTTATTAATAGTGAACTCCATTGCTTTAATGAATTGATCACTCATATTTTTTGAATTGATACCACCATCCGCTTGTGCCCAAGCACGGCCCTCAGCACCACACTTTTCACGACGCTCAGATCCTGCAAGATACCAGTACATGATCGCATCTGAAATCTCCTTGTAATCCACAATGTCATCCATGATATATGGAGTGGGAGGACTACCCTGCAATGTATTGGTTGTATTCCATAAAGGCCGTACCCAACAACCATGGTTCTTGTGACGCCCCGTGACATTGGTACCAAACTGTAGGTTAAATTCAATTGGCTTACCACTGTCGTCGGTGATACCCATTTGATCTTGCAACCCACCAGTCACAGTGGCAATCACGGGAGTGCCACACATGATGGCTTCAGCAATGCTCAAACCAAATCCCTCGTTGCTGCTGACGTTGGCAACAACATCACATATGTTGTAGAATGCCACCATTTCTTCTGGGGTTCTGCGGCTATCTTCAATTATTACTTTGTAGTCTGGACAAATGGCATCCACCACAGCAACTAGATCTGTACCCTCGACGCTACTCTTATCGGTATGCAACCACAACGCACATTTACTGGCTTGCTCTGGGGTCAAATGATCGCAGAACGTTTTGAATGCCAGAATCAAGTTTGCTGGATGCTTACGATGTGAATTGCGACTATTGAAGCCCACCACAAATTCATAGTTGGTTTCACCAAAATATTCTTTGCGGAGTTTCTTGACCACACCTTCATTTTTATCCAGTGGTTTGAAGTATTCGGCATTGATACCGTGTGGCACATAATGTAACAGATGTTTTCCTTTTACTGGCATACTAGTTTTCCTTCCTTGTCAAAATCACCATAGATTGAAGTGCAGTTTTCTGGTCCAAGAACCCACTTATTGATGTTATCGGTTTGTTTACTGATTGCAAATAGAGCATCACAACTCTTGTAATATGGTTTGTTCCACATCGGATATGGTAAATCATCCCAAATGTCAAGATACGTCAGTGGAATCTTGCTGCGCAGTTGGTTCTCAATGGCATACAACCAAATCCAAAAACGAGGGTCGGTGAAGTGCAATATTGCATCTGGCTTTTCAAGTGCCATAATTTGGAACAATGTTTCCTCATTACCATATTCATGTGTAGGATATAATCGTAAATAACAGTCTTTACGATTTGTTAGTTGATTACACGGTTCGTCCATGTTTACTACTTGACCTTGATCGGGATGCTTAATTGCGCCTGCCATTTGAACCCAATCAAAGTGATGGACAGTGCCCATCACCAATTCTCGACTCATGGTGGCAACACCACTATGCATTCTTAGGTCATCCGATAGAAGTAGAATCTTTTTCTTGCTCATTTTTTATCTTTATTAGGAGTGGAAAGTTGAAACGGCTGATCATAGCTAAGTTTTTGACATAGACTATCACTAATTTCTTTGCGAAAATTAGAATCCTCGATATATTTCTCAAGGCACTTATTGACAAAATCTTGAAATGAGATTTTGCCTCTGACATTTATTTCTTTGAACTGAGTGTACAGTTCAATGTCTAGTTTTACTGTGGTAACAAATGGATCCATAACATATTCACATACATACATATGCAGATATGTTTGGCTCGATTATTTATATTTAAGGTATATTATCGACGTGTTACAAAAGTTTTTTGAATTTTAACTTGACCACATCGTCGGTACCATTTTCATAATTATATACTGCCACACTTCCTTTTTGAGCATCCCGCATTAAACCGACTCTATTGTTTTTTATAAAGCCAAGCTTTGTATTATGATCCAATAAATTTTGCAACAACAATGATTCGTTACTGAATCTATTGCATCGTTGATTAGTAGTAATATTCGATGTTGTATTTTTAAGATTGTTATATATGGAACAATACGTGTCCATGTTTTTTCCAGACCCAATTGCGAACGCATCGTTGATTCCCCAATATCGATTTAGATCCATATTGAATTTGCGATCATACACCGTGTACAATGTGTCGATGTCTAGTAGCAACACATCGATTGGATTAACAACGTATGCGTCCAATCTGAGTCGCACAACAAAATCATAGTGAACATTGTTTTTGATTTCATAGTTTTTGCGAAGTTGGTTTGCAGCAGCAACAGAATAATACTGACTACACGTATTAAACCACCACTTGGAAGAACACTCCCTTGCATCCCGCATAGTTGTGGCACTCAATATTTGTGACAAGCTGTCACCTTCGGACGAAAAATCACGCTGTGGTTCAAATACAAATTCTTTTGGTTGAAAATGTTCAATTAGATTGTGTTGAACAGTATCCGACCATTGATGCATAAAAACATCAATGTTTGCATGATTGACAATTGCAGACAATATATTTGCATTGATCCACTCGGATCTATATTGACCCGACACACATACGGCGATATTCATACTAATTTTATTTGATGTTATATACCTTTTTGAAGAACCCTACATATTCTTTTCTAAAATCTTTCCACTTTGCCACAGACAGTTCTTTTGCTTTTTTAGAAAGTTCAATTAGCTCGGAAGAATCTTTCATTTTTAGCCTAAATGGAGTCAGATGATGTATCGCACCAACATACTGTGGTTCAATAAGATAATTTTTGAACCCCGCGCGCATCGCTTTGTATGCAAAGTCTCCACTTTCACAATCACTGATAAACTTTGTAGAAAATAGTCCTATTTCTTCAAATAGCTCCGATTTGAAAAACATGATTGCGTCGGCAAACAAAACGTGATGTATACCAGGGCACACTGTGTATGCAAACTCAGAGACATCGGAATGTTGTTGAATTCCTAACACACCAGCATGAGGCAACGTGTTTGTCAAATTTCTGAACGCATCTATCCATTCAGGATTACAAATTTCAACGTCTGAGTGTATAAAACAAAAAAACTCAGTGTCGCATTGCTTTGCTACCATGTTGATTGGCTCGGAAATGCTATATTTTGTGTTGTAACAAATTTTTTGAATGTTTGGATCAGTAACGTTCCAATTTAGAAACTCTGTATTATCTTTATGTCCTGCAACAAATAACTTGTTGTTCTGGTTTTTTTTGACTGAATCCCATAACTTGTTTATGCACTGAACCTCCAGGTCCTTCCGAACTGAGAATAGCACTGGACATACAAATGTCGTCGCATTTTTTGTCATACTGAAATTATTTGGTAGCCTTTCCATCGCACGCTTTCTTGTAATGTGTACAATACTTGCAGTTCTTTTTGCTGTTACCGGGAATTTTTGGATACTCATTGTCGGCATTATAAGTACCATCGGTATTGAATCCGTGATCCAGAAACCCAATGAAATTATTGATACTTTCTTTGATAGCCATTGTACCATGTGCGGGTACAAATGATTGAATACGATTCTGAGGGAAGGTAGAATCAGCAAATAGCTTGCGTTTCACAATAAAGAATTCCACATCAATAGCGTCAAGCGGAACGTTGAACTTTTTGCTGTACACGCTCTTGTATAGATGCAACTGTGCATATTTACTTTCATCGGCTTTTTGGTATTTATTCCAACCATTGCTGCTGGTTTTGATATCAATAATCCTATACTTTTCTTTGTTGGTTTCCTTCAACACAACATCAACAAAACCAACAAAGTCTACATTATTTTTGAGTGAGATTTCCAATGGCAATTCAATACCAACCAACTCAAATTCCTTGGCTGGGAAATATTTGACACGATTGCTTTGCTTGCTGAATGCGGCGATGATGTCCTCACCATCGTAGCAGAACTCGTTGTAGTCATCATCACTCAATACAACGCCAGCTTTGCGAATCTTATCCACTTCCTCGTCAAATTTGATCTTGAACATTTTGTTGAGTTCCAAATCAGCAGCAACACCTACACCTTCTTTGTACAGTGCGGTCAAGTATGCTTGCAACACATGGTGGATTGCTGTACCAAAAGCGGTGTGGATATTATCGTCACGAACTCGAAGATTCTTAACGTAATCCAAATACCACTTATGAGGACACTTCAGAAAAGTCGAATATTGACTAAAACTCACTCGGTTTTTCTTTTTTTGTTCTTGATCAGACATATACCCATGATACACTATAACTAACGACTGTCAACTGTAACAACTATTTATTAGCGTATGAAAAAATTATTCGCAATTTTGCTATGTTCTCTTGTTTTGAGCGTCCATGTTTATACAAATGATTTGTATCTATATGATGCTGTTGAAAAAGTGGAACTCAACGAGGTCATCAACAACAAGTTAAATGTTCTACCAACCGCAGTTGGAAAGACATTCACGCTCACCAATGGATTATCGGTGAACACGTCTACCAACGCAAACACCACCTATGTTTTGCCCCACCGCCTCGCAGTGTATCAGAAAGATAGTGGCGCAGCATACTTCAGTGCGGGTCAGATTGAATACACCAATGATTTTGTGCTACCAGCCGTGGTCAATGTAAAGGATCATGTGTTTAATTTCTCATATCAGGGTGAACTCTACTGCGTTAGTGAATCATCAAAGCAAAGCACCATTGGTACCAGCATGAACATGATTGTATTTGATCGTACCAAGCTATTTGTCAAAGCAGGCGACAAATTCACGCACGTTTATGTATTAGAAGGAACTGCAACAGTTCTTGACAATAAGAGCAAAAAGAAAAAAGTATTGAAGGCTGGAGATTATTTGGTCATTACTCCACAAGCTACATTGAGTCCCCGTGAAGCAACAGTGACCAGTTTGGGCAATAGTTTCAGCATCAAAGAAGTGGAAGATGTGGAACGTGATGCACACGCAGCAGAAATTAAGACTTTACAAAGCAAGTTGGATAATGTATTGTTTGTGAACTATGGCACCAACATATTTGGTGTTAAGTTACACTAATGAGAATAGAACAACTAAAAAGTCTTGATGAAGATGAATTGGCAATACTGTGGTATTGTATCAATAAAATTGAACCAACAGTAATTACGGGCATTGAGTTAGAGCCAGAATTGTTTACTTCTATTGATCACAAAGCGTTGATGAATCGGGTAACAAACTGTAGAATTAACATAAAAGAAGAACACCACCAAGTTTTTGATGGACTTGTGGCGAAGTTACGAGTATAGTAGTTACTGAACTGTATGTATCAGAATATTTATTTCGACCGAAAAAGCAATACTTGCCATCTTTGGGACGATAAACAAGGTTATACCAATTTTGTATTTCGTCCATATGCTTATAAAAAGCGTCAAGGTGGTAAATACAAGAGTATGTCGGGCGAAGACTTGGAGAAGGTGTACAGCTTCAACCCCCGTGATCCTAGTTTGTTTGAGAGCGATGTACCCATTGATACTCGCATTCTAATTGACGCATACGAAGACAGCGATGATTCGTCTGAAGGTAACCGTGTTTTGTTTTTGGATATTGAGGTCAGCACCGAAGGTGGCTTTGCCAAGGAAGATGAAGCTGACAAAGAAATCACAGCTATTGCTATCTATGATAGTACAACCAGTAAGTACACAGCATTCATTTTGGACCGCAATGGTCTGATGGAAGATATTGATACTCCCGAGAAAGAGATCAAAAGTTTTCGTGATGAAGATAGTATGTTGATGCACTTTCTCAGTAAATGGGAAGAGATTCAACCAACGATTGTCACTGGCTGGAACAGCAATCAGTTTGACATGCCGTATATTTACCGCAGGCTGAAATTTGTGGTGGGTTATGACAACGCCAAACGTTTGAGTCCTATTGGAATTGCGTACATCAATGATTGGAACAAGCGATTGGTAATTGCTGGTGTCACGCATTTGGACTACATGAAGCTTTATGAAAAGCTCAATATTAAGAAAGAAGCAAGCTATTCATTGAACGCCATTGGTAAAAAAGTGGTGGGCATGGAAAAGATTAACTATCGTGGTAGTCTTGATACACTTTACAAAGAAGATATTAAGAAGTATGTGGCATACAACTTAAATGACGTGGAGATTATGGTGGCAATTGACAAAAAGTTGCAGTTCATTGAACTAGCAAGAGCTATTTGTCACAAAGGTCACGTTCCATATGAATGTTATGATCGAAGTTCTCGATTCATTGAAGGTGCAATTTTGATGTTTCTACGCAGAAACGGACAGGTTGCCAAGAATAAGCCTGTCGATGGTCGAGAGGAATATGAAAATAGAGAGGATTCAGATGAACAAGGATTTGAGGGAGCATATGTTAAGGAGCCTATTCCTGGTCGTTATGATTGGGTGTTTGATTTGGATCTCACATCAATGTATCCGAACATCGTCATCAGTCTTAACTTATCTCCTGAGACTAAAGTAGCAGTGATTGATCACATCGAATATGACGACGTTCATGTTGCGGATCGCAAACGTGAGCTTACTGATGATTGGGAAAATTTGAGCGATAAAGCCAAGAAGGAAACTTCGTTGGAGCAATACATTGATTTGCGACTTTATAGCTACAATTCTCGCATGTTTACTGCTGGTAAGATCACCAACTATTATGTTGGGTCAACTAAATATAGTAGTACCGAACTTGTAAAACTATTGGAGACTTCCAATCTGAGTATTGCTAGTAATGGTGTATTGTATGACAAAACAACTCCAGGTGTGATTCCAAATATTCTGGTTAAATGGTTCGATGAGCGCAAAGAGATGCGAGCATTGGCAAAGAAATACGCCAAAGAAAAAGATTGGGAACAATATGAGTTTTATGAGCAGCGTCAAAAAGTGCAAAAGGTACTTCTCAACTCCATTTATGGTGTTTTGGGTCTGCCGATTTTCCGCTTTTATGACAAGGATAATGCTTCGGCTGTGACGATCACTGGTCAAGATATTATCAAAACCACGGGCAAGGCAATCAACGAATACTTCAAAAATTCGCTGAATGAGACCGATGGTAATTGGGTAATTTATACCGACACCGACAGTTGTTTTGCCAGTGCATTGCCCATCATTCAGAAGAACATGCCCGATGTGGATTTGAATGATGATAAGCAAATGACCGATGCTATTCTAAAAGTAACTACTGAGGTTCAAACATTCGTGAATAAATTTTATGATCGAATGGCTCTACGATTGTTTAACATTTCTACACACCGATTTGACGCCAAGCAAGAAGTTATTGCCAAGACTAGTTTTTGGTTGAGCAAGAAACGCTATGCTCAGTTCATCATCAACGTTGCGGGTATTGATGTAAAAACAATGGAGGTCACCCACGAAAACAAGGCAGAATTTGTGTTGGATGAATGTGGTAATCCCATCGCCAAGTTGGAAGTCAAGGGTATTGATGTGGTCAAGAGTTCATTTCCAATTTATTTTCGCAAATTCATGGAGAAGTTTCTACAAGATATTTTGCGCAAAACACCAAAAGAAAAAATCGACACAAACATTTTGGGATTGCTTGATGATTTGCCCAACGCCAGTATCATTGATATTGCAAAAAACACAGGTGTCAAGTTTACGAGTAAGGATAAAAAGACTAACTTTAATCCTGTGACCCGCAATAAATTTAAGTATGTCAAGGGTACAACCGCTCAATGCAAAGCTGCATTGGCATACAATGACTTGCTGAAGCATTGGGGTATTGATAATATGGTACCCCCGATCTTTCATGGTCAGAAAATCAAGTGGGTGTATTTGAAACAAAATCAATTTGGTCTGGAATGTTTGGCTATGAAAGCAGACGGTACCGACCCAGATCAAATGTTGGAATTTCTCAATTCGTATGTCGATAAACACACTATGTATGAGCAAGAGCTTAAGGGCAAGTTAAGCGATTTTTATTCAATCTTGACGTGGGCCTATCCCAATCAGAGCGATCAAAAATTGAATGAGTTTTTTGGATTTTAACTGTTATGAATATAGACCCACAGGTGGATAATGGAATCAGAGAAAATGTCGCCGCACCACAAGATGTATACGACAATTTCAATGCATTGATGTTGGGCAACGATATTCGGGTTTTGACAAAGCTAGTAGCCAGAACAACCTTATTTCAGAGAGTAATAGATGTGCCCGGCGACATTGTGGAATGTGGTGTGTACAAAGGCACTGGCATTATGACGTGGCTTAAACTCAAGCGTATTTTGGCACCAAACGCATTCAAAAAAGTGATTGGTTTTGATATGTTTGACGCCGATGAATTGTTGAATACGTTGGATGGATTTGACAAAGATCGTATGTCTGATATGTTCAAAAATAGAAACTTTAACTACGATTCCAAGTATTTGCAGACACTACACAATACCATCCAATCGGCGGGTTTCTCCACCAGTGACTACGAATTGATCAAAGGTGATATTTCCAATACTACTACGCGGTATGTAGCGCAACGTCCTGGAGCCAAAATCTCGTTGCTGTATCTTGATTTGGATCTGGAAACTCCCACGTATTATGCACTCAGTGCTTTATGGGATAGAGTTTCCAAAGGTGGATTGGTGGTATTCGATGAATATGCGTATCACCAATGGAGTGAAACACAAGGTGCCGACAAATTCTTTGCAAATAAAAATGTCAAGATACAAGCTTTGCCATTTTCAATGCCAACCGCAGTTGTGATAAAAGAATAATTTATGAAAAAAAATGCAGATTTGCTAAATATGCCCATTGGTGGTGGTAAAATTCCACTAAAATTTGTGGGTGGTGACACAGTTTGTACTGGGTATGATCGTGTTGTTATAGGTCAGCGTGGTCCGTATGTTGAGGTATCGCCATCACAAATGTTGCTGCGTAAGCTATACATTCCTAAAAATCAATTGTACAGACTCAGCGATCCCAAAGTATACTACATAGAATTCAGAACCAACGATGATGCCAACGCAATGGTGTATTATCAGATGCGTAATGTAGCATATGCTGACTATAAAATTGGATTCTATTACATTTCCCCCGACAACTTGGAACAAATTATCGATAATACAACAAAACCTTGTATGAAAAAATCGGTGATACACGTTCTATCCGAAGAATTTTTCGAAACAGTTTGACAAATACATAACCACACCATACACTACATAGATATGAAGAAGACTACACTGAACACGTTCATCGACAAATACTCTCTCAATGGCACCATCGAATCAGTCAAATGGGTTGTTGACAGCAAAAATAAAGTAATCACTACCAGTTCCATCAGCGACGACTCTGGTGTATTGAGCTTTGTAAGCATCAAAGATAATGCTGGATTGGATTCAATTGAAATCGGCGTAAATGATACAGCCAAACTCAAGAAGTTGCTCACAGTTCTGGGTGATGATGTTGAGATTGTACCCAACAAGACCAATGATAAGGTTACATCGTTGAGTATTGTCTGCGGCGAAACCGACGTGCAGTATTGCACTGCCGATCTGGGAGTCATTCCACCAGTTCCTCCACTTAAGAAGTTGCCACCATTCAATTTGGAAATTCCGTTGACCAAGGAATTCGTGGCAATCTTTATCAAAGCCAAGAGTGCTTTGAATGACATTGATGTTGTGACACTAAGCACAGATAAAAAGGGTAAGATCAAGATGACAATTGGTTATAGTAATGTCAACAGCAATCGTATCAATCTTGATATCAAGCCGATTGATGGTAAAGATAAGTTGGGTAAGACTTTGCACTTCAACGCTAAGTACTTGAAGGAAATTCTCACCAGCAACAGCGATTGTGAAAATGCGGTCTTGAAGGTGAGTGACGTTGGATTGGCACATGTTGAATTTAACAACGATATGTTTACCAGCAATTATTATTTGGTTGAGATCAAGAACATCGACTAATATTGTCAATATATGAGTTTTTTTGAAGAAACACCGAAAGTGGCTACCAACGATCACGGAGTTTGGGCGGAAAAGTATCGTCCCGAAACTCTGGATGGATATATTTGTGACGAACGGGTTCGAGCAATCATTTCAGATTTCATCGATAGAAAGGATGTTCCTGGACACTTGTTGTTTCATGGAAGTGCTGGAACTGGTAAGACCACGTTGGCAAAGATCATCACCAGAAATATTCCATGCGACGTAATGTATGTCAACGCATCCGACAATACTGGTGTTGATTTTGTTCGTGATAAGATCAAGCCGTTTGCAGCCACGATGGGTTTCAATGATTTGAAGATTGTGATTTTGGACGAATCTGATTATATGTCTACAAACTCACAGGCATCACTGCGTAACTTGATGGAGACATACAGTAAGACAACACGATTTATTCTTACTTGTAATTACGTCGATAAGATCATTGCTCCGTTGTTTAGTAGGACTCAAGTGTTCAAATTGGAACCTCCCACAATGAAGGATGTTGCAATGTATATCGTTAAAATTCTTACCGCTGAGAATATCGCATATGATATGCCAACGGTGGCAACGGTGGTCAAGGAGTATTATCCAGATATTCGTAAGATCGTCAATGTCGTTCAGCAGAGTACAACCAGCGGAAAGTTGGAACTGGTCAAATTGCAGAGTGCCAATGCTGATGTAAAGAACAAGATGATTTCTATTCTTAAATCTGCGAAGACCAACAAAAAAGCGTTCAACGAGGTTCGACAATTGGTGAATGATGCTGGTATCAAAATGTATGAAGAACTGTATACCGAGTTATACAACAAAACGTCTGAGTATGCTAACGAGCAAGATATTGCAGTAATTATTGATATCTCGGAGAGTGTATATCAGAATGCTATGGTTGTTGATAAGGAAATTACGTTTATGGCGTGTATTGCCAAATTATTGAAGATCGTTACAAAGTAATGTTATAACAAAGTATAGTCAGATCTGGTAATATTTACAAACGATTGTAATTTTGCCAGTATTTGTATATTGATTGTGCGTCACTACTCACCATGTTTTGATGCTTAATGATGTTGAGCCAAGACTCAAAACAAATAACGTCTGCTGGTGTTCCTAAACAAACATAGTTGTCTGTGGTATAGTGAGTTACTTTCAAACCATCGTTGATCATCAAATTATAGGGAAGTGTGACATAGTATTCACCATTCACCGACAACTTTTCAGACATCAAACGTTTGAAATACTTTTTGAGTAATGCGCCGGATTTGAAATAATAGATACCGTTTGATGCTGGTTCATCATGCTTTACCTCACTAATAGGCTTTTTTTCTTGTATGTGCTTAACAATATCACCATCCACAGACAAGAATGCAAATGATTTGTTGTATAATTTGTGTGGGTGAAAGCCGGCGTGCGTCACCACACAGCCGTCCGAATTAGTGTCTCGGCAGTATTTCAAAAATGCATCAAAATCCCACTTTTGTGTCAAGTCACAATAACTCACAACTACTTCTTCATCGTCTGGAATTTGATCAAAAATGTGGGAAATTGAAAATACTGGACCCAGATTGTTTGGCGGAATGGCCAATACTTTTGATTTCTTGTATTCTCCAATCACACGATCAATGCCGTGAGTAGATACATCGCTGCTCTTTACTACAAAAATAAAGTCACTATCGGCCACGGTGGGATACACATCCAAAGCATATTCCAATAACCGTTTGCCGTGTATACGAATCAGTGGTTTGATTGGATAACCTTGTGAGGTAAATCTTTCACTGTTTCCCGATAGAGTTAAAACAATTTTCATAAAATTCTATATTATCACTTATTATACCATCAAACTGAAGAATTTCATTGATGGTGTATTGAGATAGTTCAGGCATCATTAATATGCCACGTCTATAATTAGTGGTGGTATATGGATTTACCATAATAATATTTTTGCTGGTTGCCGCAAAATCTTCTTTGGCGTGGTAAAATACGTTGAGGGTTTCAAACTGTCGCAGATGAAAAAATGCAGCATCGTTTTTGCAATGAATCCACAGTCGAGCATAGTTCGATGTTAAGAACTGTGGAACCATTTGCCATTCTGGAACATCATGACCCAGAAACAATTTATCGTTCTGTAGCCACACATCAATTTCAACATCGTAGCCTTTATCCAATACAGATTGTATTGTGGTTGGTGAGTTTTCGTAAACTTTGTGGCGACCATTAAGGTTGCCCCGATGACTTATAAACAACATATCAATATATATTTATGTACACAAATTCAAAAACTAATAATTTCAAATAAAATAAATAGCGTTGTTGCGTCTGTGGCTAGTTATGGTAAGATCTATAAAAGAGCTATGCAAACTGTTAAAACTATATTTATACGACAGCCGTTTTACCTCAAGCCTTTGTCTGCAATTAAACGAGCTATACGCAAACTATCACTGATCAAAAATACTCCGAAGTTGGAAAGAGTTGGTGACACTTGGTTTGGATTGGAGCAAGCGGTGGATGTACCGTTTAGATGGTCCCACCCGATTGCCAAATTGAACATTCAAAATTTGAGTAAATTGACCATAAGAGTCACCGATCCGCTTGGCCGAGATTTACACATTTCCACCAAAGAAGTAATGACAACCGTCAAGTTGAACCCTGGTGAAACGTATGATATTGTGTTGAGTGTATGTGATGCTGAGGATGTAGTGCTGCGATGCGACCCATTTAATCCCGACAGTGACACACGTTGTTTGGGAATGCAATATTTGTTTATTGCCACACAGCAATGTATGGTATTGAATTAACACATGGAAAAGCACAATCAAAATAAAATAGATTTCTTGAGAGAAAGAATTGATTCGTTGGTATTGATATCCAAGGACAAGAATCTATTAGACAACCTAAAATCGGAAGCGGATGTTGAATTTTATTTGATTGATGACATGGATGCGTTGAATGGTATTGGTATCTACACCGAACTCATCAAAAAGATGGGAAAAACGTTTGTGTTTGTCAATAGTAGTTTTGAGGAAAACAAGTTTCTTAAATTCATTGTGAACCGCACACTCAATGTTTTTGAAAAAGAAAAGGTGTTCTGTAATATTATTGTATATTCCAAGTACGACTTTCCCCGCAAAGAATCTATCAAAAAGATTTCTTTGATTAAATTGTTCAATCGTTCCAATATTGAATTGGATACTATTGATAGTGTGTATTATGTTGGTCAATATGGTACATCCGGTTATGCATCGGCGTGCAAAGGTTATATTGCTGAATATGTCACCAAAGGTATTCCCATCAGTTGGAATACGTTGAAGTTTGACAGCACTAAGTTAGATGTGACCAATTATGTCAATGCATTGGCAGAAAGTGCTATTGGCCGGCCCTTATCAGGCAAGGATCAGATTACATTACATTCTACACCAGACTTGTGGCCTGAGTACATCCGAACTTACGAATGCAGCAAATACAAGCGAGTTGTTGGATATTGTGCTTGGGAGAGTAGCAAACTACCAGACAAGTGGGTGGAGTGTATCAATTTGCTACCAGAAGTGTGGGTTCCCAGTAATTACAACAAAATTGTTTTCAAAAACTGTGGTGTTAAAAGTAAAATTCAAGTAGTGCCCCACGTTTGGTTTGACCAACAGTTGGTGGCTAAAAACAAGATTACAATCACAGACTGCTTTGGTACAGAACTCAGCAAAACCAAGTATACGTTTTATAGCATTGGCGAATTAACAGCAAGAAAAAGTATCGAAGAATTGGTACGAGTATTTGACAAATTTAACGATTCGTATCCAAATACTCAATTGTTGCTCAAAGTACATTACAAGGATTACACCATCCAAAACATCAATTACATTGTAAACAAACTAAATGTGTTGACAAATAAGCTGGGTAAGAGTATACATTTATTGTTGATGAATTTGAACGAGCGTGAAATGTTGAGCTTACATGGATTCGGTGACTGCTACATCAGCCTTACCAAATCTGAAGGGTTTGGTCTGACCATCTTTGAAGCATTCAAGTTGAACAAGGAGGTTATCGCCACGGGTTATAGTGGTCATTTGGATTTCTTGGGTAACGATCATTCTGGACTTGTAAAATATAAGCTCGCCGACATCCAAGGCATGGAAACTTTCAGTATCAATTATACCAGTGACCAACAATGGGCTTATCCCGATTTGGATCACGCTTATACACTCATGGAACAAAAAGTAAAATAATTTATGGAAGATGCAATTATAATCAATCAGTCGTTTTTGAAAAGACTCAAAAACGCTTTTTCAGTGCGAGCATTCAATACATCTGGTACACTAACATTGACTGGTGTGGATTGGTACGATGTTGAAAAAGATCTCGACGGCAATAAGTTTCGTTGGTCACATCCAAAAACCAGAATTGAATTCGAAAATATTTCGGCACTCCGAATAAAGTTGTTGTGTCCAATTGGGCGTGAAGTACACATTTTTAATGATAAAATTAACTTCAAACAAAAACTTTCAACAAATAAGCCATATACGTTTGTTATCAACACTATCGGTTCTATGTATTTGAACATCGAGACCGATCCATACATGCCTGAGAATGATACACGCCAACTAGGACTCTGTTTCACTCAGGTTTGTGAACACCCAAGTCTGTCTTGCCTATAAAATGAAAAAGTTACTATATCTGTCTTGCCATTGTGTTTTGGAATATGATGAACTGCGTCTACTCAACGATCTTGGCTACGATGTTTTTACCAACGACGCATATCATCGACCACGCACACCAGTTGTTAATCGTAGACCACCACTAGATATTCCCGATAATGAGGACTATCTCAAGAGGTTCTACGACATGTGTCACGTCAACAGCATCAACCCCGATGTCAAGCCTGAGCAATACAACAATTTGCTCACGGATGCCATGATTGACGCATTTGATGTTATTATGGTGATGCACTTACCACGATTCATCGAACAAAACTGGGAACGTATCAAGCATAAAACGGTGATCTGGAGAACTATTGGGCAATCCACACCCGACGTAGAAGCCACAATCACACGATATCGTGATCAGGGTCTCAAGATTGTACGCTATAGTCCCAAAGAACGTGAACTACCAAATTACGCCGGTGAGGATGTTATGATTCGTTTTGGTAAGTATGAGAGTGATTATTTACCATATGTTGGAGATCAAAACTATGTAATGACATTTGGACAGAATGTTATTGGTAGAAATGATCACTGCCGATATGATTTGATTCGTAGTGTTGCCAGAGACTATAATTTCAAACTGTTTGGTCCAGGTAACACCGACGCACCAATGAGTTATGGCGAGTTAGATTATACTACTCAACTATTGCAGTTGAGTAAAAACAAGGCATACTTGTATAGCGGCACATGGCCTGCCTCATACACACTCAATTTTATTGAGGCATGGATGAGTGGAATTCCAGTTGTAGCTTTGGGTGAAGAACTCACCAGTAAAGTTGGTAAGTTCCCATACGAAGTCAACAGTCTCATCAAGCATGGAGAAAATGGATTTTGTAGCAATAATATCAAAGAACTCAAGGAATGTATTCGTGAAGTCATGATTGATAACACTTTGCGCAAACGCATCAGTGAAAATGGTAAAAAAGATGCCAGTGAAATTTTTGGTGCCACAACAATTAAAGCGCAATGGAAGTCGTTTCTTGAAACTCTATGAAAATATTTTGTGATTTTCATCATAGAGATTTGGTCAACTCAATGTGTCACCTATTCGAAAAACGAATGGGTGGTGAGTTGTTTGTTCCATGGGGACTAGACTATTACAAACAAGGATATTGGGGAGTTGTGGATGCCAACAAGGATGCCGTGGCAGAGCAATTTTTAATCAATACGTTTACAGAGACCGACAAACAAACGTTCACAGATCGTGGTGATGGAACTGTTCTGGTAAATACCAATGATGGTAAACTCCCATTCAAAGGTATAAATTTTGACGCTTTTTGTAAAACTAAGTTTGACATCATTATTGCGACCGTACCGGCTCATATCGAATTGTATATGAAGTTGCAGCGGGATCATCAACCACAAGCCAAGTTCATTTTTGAGGCTGGTAATAATTGGGGACACATACCCACCAATGTTCCCAACTTTTTGAACTCCACAACATACACATTTATTTCTGGAGAAGATATTCATGGGTGGACCATGCAAAGTTTGTATAAGAAATACCAAAAGAAAGACTTGTACAAAGGTCTACACAAAATCTTTCAGAATCGTAGAACTGGCAAGAAGTGCAACATGGTGTTTTTTCATCCAGAGTTTGACTTAAATATTTTTAAGAACGATAATAGCATAAAAAACATCAAGAGTATCAGCAACTTACGTCATGGATGCAATACATTGGGTGGGTTGTATGAATTGGAACGACGACTTCCAGATTGGACCATCAAAGCATATGGTATCAACAACCGAGATGGTGAACTACAAACAGATCAGGATATTGCCAGAGTGATGAACGAGTCTGGGTTTATTTATCACGTCAAACCTGTTGGTGACGGTTATGGATACAACACACACCAAAGCTTTGCTGTGGGATCAATTGTAATCACCGACAGTAGTCATATGTGTAGTGGTGGCAATCCAGATGAATGGTTTACATCACATCTGTTGTTGGATATTGAAAATTATCATACTGCTCCTACATTTGTTGATTGGAGTCGTTACAATTACAATAGTATTGTTGATAGATTGAACTGGTGTGCTGATAACTATCCCACTCTGCAACAGAACGCAATGAATAAATTCAAAGAAGTAGTGGATTTTGATGCTGAATACCAGAAGATCCGTGTATTTATTGAAAGACTGATATGAATGTTTTATTAGATTACCACCACCTTTCCTTGCTGCGGTCGCTTTATATACTGTTTAGAGAACGCTTTCAATTCAACGTAGACATACCATCTGGATGGGATTGGTATTACGAGGGATCGCTGTACAGTTCATATGCTCCAGAAGTAGGTGCATACACCATATCACCCGAATTTAACAACGCATATTTTCATCGATATTTACCAGATCTTAAACCAGGTGCATATGAAAAGTTCAAGGACAATCATTACGACATCGTGGTGTGTACACTGTTGGAAAACTATGTTGCTTGGAAAACGTTGGTACGCCAATATAACCTCAAAGCCAAAGTAATTTTTCAGATTGGTAACAATATTCCGTTGTGGTGTCAACCAACTCAGTTTGAAAACATAATGAGCAGTTCTTGGCCTTGTTATGTTAACTATCCATGCAAAAACAAGGTGTTTTATCATCAAGAATTTGACACCAAGTTGTTTAAGCAAAATGTGGACTGTAACAGAAAAAGTGTGGGTAATCTACAACATTTCATGCAGATGCCTGAGTTGTTTTACGGTTTGGAAAAAAGCATGACGGACTATACATTCCACGCACATGGTGCTGGTAATCGTGACGGTTTTATTCCAAATGGCGAACACGAAATGAGTGATTTCATAAAAAATATAGGCTTTTTGTTTCATTGCAAAGTGGTGGACGAAGGTTATGGACATAATATCCACAATGCTTTTGCGTGTGGAAAACCAATTATCACCGATAGCAGCCATATGGGTGTTGATTGGAATGGTTGGATCGGCAACACAGCATCATTGCTGTTTGAAGACGGCAAAACTATTATTGATGTAAATGGCAAAACTATCAAGGAAGTCGAGGGGGCGATCCGAGATATGACTGACAACTATGCGGAAGTCAGTAATTATGTACTTAAGAAGTTTCAGACAGTCAGTGACTTTGACGATGAGTTTTTAGCTATTAAGTCGTTTTTATCAAACCTTGTATGAACAACCGTGAAATATCGCTACTATTGCCTACTACAGGCGAGCCTTTAATTCTGCACTTCTGGCTTCAAAACCTAAAGAAGTATAAACATTTGGTAAACAATGTATTTGTTGCTGTGGACTGCATGGGTAAACTCAATCCCATGGAGTTTATTTTTGTTGAAAACTATTTGCGTAGACAGCTTAGTAGAATTCCCGATCTACGTGAACACTTCAATTATTGTTTGGGTGAGCATGGACGAAACATAGATAGTCTATTCAAAAATTATGAACCCGACATCAAAGAAAATGTGTTGTTGATGGAAGAAGACAATTTTATCATCAATCCCCAACTGTTGGAAAAAGAAATCAACAGTTATTTTGATGATAATTACGACGTAATCGGTTGTCCCCGAGGTTCATGCACTCCTTATTTGGGAGAAATAATTCGTGAGTATGTGTGGACCAGACCCGATTTACATCTGGATACTAAACTACGTCGAGACGAAATTACTTACAATTTTTGGCCCACACTTTTGTTGACCAAGAAACAACACTTTCTCAACAGTTCCCGCAATTTTGGTTCCAAGACATGGGAGTCTGGATCATTGCTGAAATTGGGTGAATCTGAAACCGTGCTACGAGAACAATGTAATGGTGACACATTGGTACCATTTTCAATTGAACTATACCAAAAACCCGAGATCAAGAAGGTAAAACTGTTGGACAACGTTTACCATTCACGATTGGAAGACAACGAATTTATTCCGCAAATCGTTGACACAAGCATAGACTTTCACGTTGGATCTCTATCGGGTATGTTGGTCAATCGGTTGTGGAAGCCCTTCACGGGCACATGGGACACGGATTCATATGTACCATATATTCGTAAAATTAAAAATGAACCATATGCTCGTATAGAGATTATGGAAACATATCGTAGATTGTTGCTGTTGCAGCAAATGTTGTATACACTTAAAGATCCCAAGGAATTTGAGTTCTTCAACAATTATGAAGCCAATCTGGAACGTATTATCAACATCTATGAAACTGAAAATGATATGCCTGCTATATTGGATTCATTTTGTATTGCTGCCTTGAAGGGTGGTATTGATGTTGACAAATATGCGATGGTTTGCAAAAAAATGTTATGAATAAAGTTGACGTTGTAATCATATCCATCCCAGAGTTTGATAGTCCATTGATTCGTGATTTTATTCATCGATATCACACACGGTTCAACAAGATCTATTACGTTTTCAATTACGTTTTTGCAAGTCCATTGACAGCCAAGGAACGCTCGTTTATTGAATTTATTGAGAACGACCTCAAAGATAAATGTGAAATATTGCATCAAGCAACTGAAGTACATGGTGTTCACGATTGGCGCAGTTTGTCTATGAGTGCTGTATTGGCCAAGAGCAACGCAGACTATATATTTAGTATTGAACCTGATTTTGTTGGTGATTGGGACAAGATCGTGGATAAAATGTTGAATGTTGAGTATTCACTATTCACCAATTATTCTGCCGCAACAAAAATTAGCACATTTCGATTTTGGCCTAGCTTTTGGGGATGTAAGCGGAGTTTGTTGAATAAGGTTGATTGTAACTTTTCGTCGATGCCCAATGATCGTGTAAAATCATTGTATAACATCAAATACGACAAAGTTATCAAATATTCTCCGACACTTTCTTTAGCAACAGATTTGTGCGCATCTGGCGGCTACAATTTAACCAATAAAATAGTTAAAGTAGAAATAGATGTTGAGAATGCATATTACGACCATTTCGATTATGTTAGTACGCAATTGATGGATTTGATTCAAGACGATGGTAAACAATTGTTATTTTTGAATCGAATGCCGGATGTTTGGTATGAGCATATGAGTGGTATCACATATGACTTCCGAGAAGTATCAAATGGTAAATCAATGCCTAGAACAAACAACGCTTACAAACGTTTTTACGAATTATGTTTGCTTTGTACTGTCACGTTTTTTAATGAGTGGCGACAGATATCTGAAGTTATTGTCAACACAGTATGAAAGCCCTCATAGTTCCATTTGTTAAATATAGTTTGTCAGATCATCAAATTGATCGTCTGTTGATGGATTATTTGTTGATCAACGCACATCGCATACCTGTTGATTGTATTATTTTTTGCGTATCTAAATTTGATATAGCTACACACGACACAGTTATTAATGGAAAACAAATTAGGTTTGTCAATTCTGGTGATGTGTGGCATCAATCCAATATAGAAGCGGGAATAGCTACATTGCAAAGCGGCGACAAGTTTGTGCTGATGGACAATGATTGTTTAATCTACGACTATTCTATATTTGATGATATATTCAATGACTTGGATACTCATGATATTGTGTCTAATTTAGACGGCGGTACCAGAATTGTACCTACACATGTCGAATTTAGAGATAGTCACTTGGCTGATCTGAGCGATCCTATTAATTTGATGTATCGTATACCTATCATGTATCCCACAGCAGAGCGTGGTGTCAGAACTCGTTTTGCAGCAACATTGTTTGGCTGCAACTATGATTTTTATACAAAGCACAATCGTGATGCGCACAATACGGCTGTAGAATCTATGGAAACTTTTTCTAGGAACGTCGCAACACTGACACCAAATGTTAGAGTCAAAGAACTATTGGACTTCAGAAATGGTATATGGGTTAGTTCAATGAATAGATTACAAACATATGACGTGTCTGACGATTCTAGAACCGATGAATCATTGTTTGGTGCCAGCAAATATTATCACATTAGAAATTTTGGAGAAACGATTAGGGCTGCCGATCCACTCTATACCTTACAAACAGCAATTTCGCAGAACATTTCTGAAGGATTAAGATTGATCAGTTGGTTTACAACGATTGCACAAAAAGTTTCCAAATTTCAATCTAATTATTCCATATGTATTGACAGCGTTGAATCATTGTTGGAGAAACATAACGTGCCAAATAGGTTATATCAATCACATTTGTCACTGACAGCTAGATATCACCGTACCCATTTATTATGACCAATAGTACAAATGAAAATAGAGCAGTTGGACTTGTTTCAATTGGTAATCCGGTTGCATTGATTGCCAGTCTGGACAAATTCAAAACTGTGTGTCCAGGCTACAAAATATACGTATACCTCAACATTTCGCAGGAACATATAACTGTTGAGAATTATCAAAAGTTGCTAAACAACTCATACAAAATTATAGCACACTATGAACCAAATTTTAGAGAAATTGTTGTGATTGAAAACGCAGCAAAAGTTTGGTTGACACACGGAATGTGTTTGGATATGTTGTATAACTTTGCCACAGAAGAAGAATTGGTAATGTTTGAAGAAGACGCATATATATTTAGCAACACTGACTTTGAAGAAAAGTTTCGTAATTTACAAACCAAGGATTTGTTCTGCGTAGTGGCACCAAAAAATCCAAACAACTACAATGCGCTGTTCAGTAAGTTGAACATTTTTCCCAATACAATCAACATGCCTGGTAAAGAAAGCATTTTCTTCATCAGAAAATCTTTGTTGAGCAAATATGATTGGGCATCATTTGATTATGTAAAATGGAATTCTGGTGTGATATATACACGACCCGAGGGTACACAAATACATTTCCAAGAGGAAATCCATTTTGATACATTTGAATTTTTTAGCTTCAATTGTTGGATGAACAAATCAATCACAGTTGGCACTTATGAAGAACAAAACTATGATTATTGGGTGCCTGAGGGTAGGAATGCAACGCATGAATTTTATCAACAAATGACGAACCCAATGAACTATATGCATTATTTCAATGGTGCATTGTTTCAGTATTTGGACTACCATGGACCCAACAACAGTAAGTTCTATAAAAATATGATGTACACTGCTCCACATTTTGGGCAGTTCATGTATCATATGAGCACGTATATTATCCAGATTGGTATTTTGCGTGCGGTCAAAAAGAAATACGTTGAAATTTTGGGCAACGTTGAGTATGATCTAAACAAACGTTCGATCAAGAACTCGTTGAGTATGTTGATTAATTACTTTGGGTATTTTAAGATTCGTCACCAATACAAATTGGTAAAATTCATCAAGTTTACCTACAAGTTTACAAATCGACATCATGGTATTAAGTAAATTATGACCAAAAATCTAAATATAGAGATGATGCAAATTTTGTCGGACGTTAAGTCGTCATACAAAAATAGTAATTATTGGGTCAAATTTTACAACTATGTTATGCAGTCCCAACCCGAATTGATTGTGGAAATGGGATTGTTGGACGGATATTCGTTGTTGAGTTTTGCCATGGGGTGTCGAGACAACAACAAAGGTAAAATTGTTGCTATCGACTTGTTTGAAGATTATCCGTATAATCACGCAAGCTACGCTGGTATACAGAAAAAATTGGAAAGTCATAATCTACAACAGTATGTGACTTTACAAAAAAACAACGCAATGTTCTTAGATGCTCAGTTTGAAAACAACAGTATTGATCTGATGCATATTGATATCAGCAATACGGGTGACAAGTTGGAGTCGTTGTTGAAAACATATCATAGTAAACTCAAGACCAATGGCATCATTTTATTTGAAGGTGGATCTGTTGCCAGAGACAATATACCGTGGATGATCAAATATCAATGTCAACCAATAGCTCCAATATTAGAAAAACCAGATTTGTTGAATCTATACACATTCTTTGTGATCAACAACTACCCATCATTAACAATTTGTTACAAAAACCATGAATAGTCCAAGATTTTATTTTGATATATACAAGCGTTACGTTAACACTCCAGACATTGCGAATCTGAAAGTATTGGAAATCAACACCACCGGCACACTATCTTCACAGATGTGGAAGCAGCTGTGTACTTCTATTACTGTTGAAAGCGATTTGTCAAAGGTTGGTGACCACGAATTTGATTTTTACCACATCAATCTGACAGATTACAACAACTTGGTTGCCTTGATCAAACAATTGAATCTACAAAAGCGACCACACGGAACGCATTACATCTTATTGGGAAATAAAGTTGCTGCGTGGGAGAACATCAAATTGTTGCAACAAGATGAAGACCTACGCAAAGATGGTAGAATGTTTTATACTGCTGCCGATCTGGGTATGTTACCATATAAAATTAAAAAGCCAGATCAAACTGTGATCCGTGATGTTGTTGAGCCAGAGGCTACCTTGTTAGAATATAGATGAGTCTGTTGGTTCCAATTACTACCAAAGCAATAGGATTGACCAGCATTGGAAATCCTATTACGCTTATTGCAGCACTTGATAAACTGGGCAAATTAGCGTGCGGATATAAGTTGTATGTTTGTCTGAATGTTCCTCAACAACAAACCACCACCGAGCGTTATGCGGCATTGATAGCCAATAGTCATAAGATACTGCAACACTACGAATCACGGTTTGGTGGTATTGTCATTATTGATCCTCAAGATGAATGTTGGGCTTCACATGGATATTGTATCGACCTGATTTTTCATGCTTGTGAGGAACAGGCCATTGCTATTTTTGAAGAAGACGCATATATCTTCGACCAAGAAGTATTTAATGATTGGTTTGATAAATTGAATTCATATCATGTTGTTAGCGGTATGGATTATTTACACCCCAACAACTTTTGGTTTTTTGATAGTATGTCTAAGTATGGATCAACAACCAATAAGCCAGGTAAAGAGAGCATATTTTTCATTCGCAAAGATATTATAAACCATCACAACTGGTTTTCGTTTGACTATCTGATACTCAACGAAGGAAGCACAATCAAGGTACCATTCAGAGACGACTCATTTGTGTTACAAAAATGGATGGGATTTGATACATTTGAATTCTTTTCATGGGGATGTATGTTGAATACCAATATTAAATGGTTGACTTACCAAGAAAAGACGTATAATTATTGGTATTATTATGTCAAAGAACAATTTGATGCATTCAAAGAACATTACTCACGACCACAACCATATACACATTATTTCAACAGTGCTATTTTTTATCATTTATCGTATCATGGCAAAAGCAACGATGTCAATTATAGAATTACAACGATGCGTGAACCTATGCAAGATACATTTTTGCCACACTTGACCACATTTATGGTACAAATGATGTTGTTATTGACGATGCGGAACGTGTATATTCAGTTGTTGGGTAAACAAGAATATCAAATACATAGAAAGTCATTAAAACAAGCTCTACGGTATCTTTTACAATACTTTGGTTATGCTAGATGTAAATTTGGGATTAAAATTCTAAGCTACGCCAAGTTCACTTATAGTTACATAAAGACACAGCATGGTCCTATTTTGTTATGAACCCAATCTTCCAATTCAAAGAACTTAGAGTGGAAATGTTGAAGCAATTCGACGGTACCACCAATTATTTTAACTGCGCACATCTTAATGGCAAAACCATTTTCCGCAAAGAATACAAGTTGACACCTGATTTTCACGTCAACGATATTGTGGATCAAGATGGAAACACCATTCTTCAAAATTATGCCGATGAAGAATATCATTACAATTTTGAAGATGCCCGATGGGTGGATGACAAAACCATTAGTGTTTGTGTCAGCAAGTGGGATGTCAATGATTTAGCAAAGTTGTGCGGGGTTGTATATAAGAAATACGATTTAGAAACCAAAAAGCTATACCACTTTTTGACGCAACGTAGTCATTTTGAAAAACATTGGCAGTTCTACAACAATTACATCATTTATCACGTCAACCCATACACAATTTTTGATCAAAATGAACAAGAAGTATTCAGCAAGAAAATCAATTGGAAGCCGTGGATAGATAAATTTGGAAGTCCAGGTCTTAGTACCAATGTATTTGATGTGTACGGTGAAAAGTTTTTGTTGTACCACAGTTATGTTCATCAAGGACCGTTGTTGATGAAATACTTTGTGGGTGTGATGAAATTAAATAATGATATTACACCAGTTGGTTATTGTGCCAATCCGTTGTTGGTGGCAGATCGAGACTACAGCAGCAACTACGTATTGAATAATTTGTGGAATTGGAGGGCTACTGCTCATCGTAAAGCTGTTAAGTACGAAGTGTTGTTTCCAATGAGTGTCAGTGTGGATGACAGTGCCATTCATATTTACGGCGGTCTCAATGATTGTAGCTCGGTTAAAATGAGTATAGACAAAATTGAATTCTTGAATAGAATCAGACAACAACCATTCGTTATTTATTGAACATGACAACCGTGGTTGTTGCTCGGTACAATGAAAATATTGCGTGGACGGATTCTCTGCAACACGATGTCGTCATTTACAACAAGGGCGGCGTGCATCTAAAACAAAACAACATACAGCTTCCTAACTTTGGACGAGAAGCTGACACCATGTTGTATCATATCACTAAACAATACAATTGTTTGAGCGAACAAACGGTGTTTCTACAAGGCGATCCATTTGATCACTGTTGGGATGTGTTGAAACTCATAGGTGACAACTTAGATTCGGATCAATTGGTGTGGTTGGGAAGTAATTGGGGACCTGTGACCAAACGTTTTGATAGTATGCCTGGAGCTTATTTACCTATATTAGATGTGTGTTATGAATTGTTTCCAAATTGCAATTTTGACGCAAATACTAATTTTACATTTAGTGCCGGGGCGCAATACATTGTACCCAGACGTTTGATCATCAACAAGAGTCTGAATTGGTGGAATCATTGTTATGACGTATTCAAACGATATCTCAACCAACATCAATCAATGCAAAAAAGTCCAAGCCCTTGGATCTTTGAACGTATTTGGCCATTGATTTGGAACTACACCACCAACGACTGATACTTATTGCCATGAGCAGAACCACCATTGTTTCACCAGTTTATTTGGGTCAACCCCATCGTATTGAATACTTCAAGACATACATGAAGTCATGTTTGGAACAGCGTAATTTTGAAAACCTAGATTTTGTATTTTTTGTTGAGCCTGACTTTTTGGATTTTGCACCAATTGATAAACTACGTAGCTATCCAAATGTACGTATAATGATCAATCCGTTTCGATATGGTCTACTTGTAAATCAATACATGACCATGTTTTATTGCTTTGAACGTTTGCGATTGGAGCATGTCATTTATACCGAGGATGATTGCATATTGAGCAACGACATTGATGCTGTCACTCAATTTTATATCAATAGTAAGTACTATGACAACAACACCATTCTTACGTACTTGAACAAAGATAATTTGGTGGAGCCTCCAGTTGATGATAGTGGTAAAAATATTTTGGAAGTGAAACAGAACTATCACCCAATTCATAAAGATATGGTGTATTTTGCTACATGGGGATATTTGTGTACCGCCAAGATGTGGCGTGACTGTTTGCGTAAATGGGACCATCAATGGTGTTTTTCACATACCATTTTACCATATATTAAAGATGATTTCAAAACTGTTACACCAAAATTGTCGAGGTTGAACCACATTGGTGTTGACGGTGCATCTTACAATAAAGAAATCTACGACTCACATCAATTTGTTCGGTATATGCCGCAGAATTTTCAAGGAGCATTACAATATCAATTCGATGAACTATGATTATGTCATTGTAGGATCAGGTTTATTTGGTGCAACATTTGCTAATTTAGCTAAAAATGCCAACAAATCTTGTTTGATATTGGAAAAACGCAAGCAGATTGCGGGTAATTGCTATACCGAAAATGTGCATGGTATTGATGTACATAACTACGGACCACACATATTTCACACATCCAACGTGGATATTTGGAATTATGTTAATAAATTTGCCAAGTTCAACAACTATGTGAATAGACCAAAGGTTCGTTACAAAGACAAGTTGTATTCATTCCCAATCAACTTGTTTACATTGTATCAGTTGTGGGGATGTTCTACACCCGATGATGCTCGCAAACGACTGGAAGAAGTACGAGTTAAAATTGAAAACCCAAGCAATCTGGAAGAATGGATATTGAGTCAAGTTGGTGAAGAACTGTATCACACATTTGTCTATGGGTATACCAAAAAGAAATGGGGCACCGATCCCAAAAATCTACCATCGTTCATTATTAAACGTTTACCAATACGATTGAACTTTGATGATAATTACTACAACGACACGTATCAAGGAATTCCAAAGGGTGGTTATACACATATGGTACAAAATATGATTCGTGATATACCAATTGAGATGGATGTGAATTTCAACGATGATATTGACTATTGGTGTAAAAAAGGAAAACACGTAATCTATACAGGAGCACTTGACGAATTTTTCTGCTACACTCTGGGCGAATTACAATATCGTAGTCTACGGTTTGAACAAGAATTACTACCCATTGATGATTTTCAAGGCAATGCTATTGTTAATTTTACCGAAGAAAGTGTGGCACACACAAGAATCGTAGAACACAAACACTTTGATACACGCCCATCAACACACACAGTTATCACCCGTGAGTATCCTCAAATGTGGAATCGTGGATTGGAACGATACTATCCAATCAACAATGAAGTCAATAACACCAAACACGATCATTACAAACTAATGTGTCAATTGGAATACCCCAACATCATATTGGGTGGTCGATTAGCTTACTATAAATACATGGACATGCACCAGGTCGTTGGTCAAGCTATGCATAAGTTTGCCAAGTCTGTGGCCTGACGTAGCAGATTCAGTTTTTCTTGTTGATCCACACAACAAATTGCGTGAAACATCAAAGATTTGTTGTTGACTTGATTGTTGTGTATAAAAGATGTTGTGGTAAATTCCAACGGTAAAACTCCCCAGTTCAAATCGTATGTTGGATCACCAAACAGTATTTTGTTGACAACTGTTTGGTCCATTAGTTTGGTTGTTTCAATGACTGACAATACATCTTGAAAAAATTTGCGGGTTTTGTCGCACGATTTTATAATACAAAATCCAAAGTTGCAATTACCAGGCACACCTTCACCACCTTGCCATGGTACAAGTCCAGCTGGAATTTCTCGTAAGAACAGAATGTCTTTGTCTCCCAGAATGTTTTTGATGGTTGATATTATTGGTTTGAAGAATACTATGTCGATGTCTGAGTATATGAAATATTCATTGGGTTTGCATCGATCCATTATGCGCAATAAATATTTGGGTTTTTCCAACCAAACATCAATACCACCACCATAAAGATCCGACATATTTGGGTTACTTGAAAACTTAGGTTTATTTAATACCAAAGAAATCAATTCAAAGTCATCTTTGATGCTTGCAAGAAAATTGTCTCTTAGTGGTATAAACGCATCATCATACATGTAACACAACTTCATATGCTACTAAAGAAATCAACAAGTGCTTTTTTGTTTCTATCCATGATATCTAGATACATCTGTCTACGCTCTTGGTCACGACCCTTGGGTACAAAGTTGTTGAGATAGTCCGAAAATATTTGTGGTTCAATATAATAACTCTTGCGCAACGGAAAGTGATTACTGATGTTGTCTGAATCGTACCAATATGACATATCCGTCTTTTCCACTACGGGTAAAATATGTACTAAATCTGGGTCCAGAATTTCAGTGAATGATGGAATGCCACTACACACAATTTCGGCACCAGTTGACAGTCCTTCAAACAAATAGTGTCCCCAACTTTCATACATGCTGGGACACAAATGCACGGTGTGGCTGTTCAACATCTTCTTGACCTGACGACTAATCATGTAGGTAGTTATGTAGTTGATATTGGCCGGCGCAGGATCGAATCTACATGTCAAATCAACCACAGTTATGGGATGTTTTTGCTTTACAACCAATTCTGTGTTTTTCTGAATTGCTTTACCGTTGAAGTGTAAAAACTTGTCGGTGCGTGCTACGCTTGGGTCGTAATAATCATGGCTCAATAATGGTAAGCATATAACGTCATTTCGATATCTACCCAACAAATCTTTGGCAAATTTATTTTTACAAACCACATAATCAAACCCGTTGATGTTTTTCAAGTCATCGTTAGAACACCATTCTTCATTGATAAACCACACGTTTTTTTTGAATTTATCCAAGAGATCATACCTAGGATTTTGAATCCATACTCCCACGTCACCATCCGTTGATGATATACCCATTTGGGGATCATTTGGATTCTGACTCAATGTATCTGTAAATTGAACACTCACATCCTCGGTGACATTGTTATAAATTAAATCTTGCAACAGTATTGCGTCATTGACAATACCAGCACGATTATTGTAGGTCAGAATTTTGAATTTCATAACGTCTTGGCGATATACATATATAGAGAAATAGCGTTATGTTAAACCAACTGTGTGAAAAAATATTTGTCATCACTACCGTCGATTCAGACAGAGTGGAATATATACAAAACCATCTGGATCAAAGAGGCGTCAAATTTGAATTTTACGTGGCACCATTTTATGGACTCATCAATCCACAACACGCTTTACATAGTCCACCGCAGCGTGAATCAAGACCATCCATCAGCTTGACATGTGCTTATTATTCTATATTTGAAATGTGTAGAATTAATCGCATCAAAACTGTGGCTGTGTTGGAAGACGATTGTTTCTTACTGGAAGATTGGGATACCAAACTACAACGATTCTATAACAAGCTGCCTCCAGATTGGGATATGTTGAATTTAGGCTATCACCCAATGCATCAACATCACTCTGTGAAAGATATTGTTAATGATTTGGTTGCAAAGCCATTGGATTGGCATCACACAGCACATCTAATGGTTGCCAGAAGCACGGCGTATAATCCTTTCAAACACATGGTTAATCATTGGAACTGGCACATTGCCAACGACTACGTATTTAACGAGTTGTATAAGCGCAAAGAAATCAAAACATACATTCCCACAGAACACATGGCATATCAATTAAGTTACAGAAAATCATTGGATGAGCTTCTACACGTCAAAAATACCTACGTAAACTTCAAGAGCCATTTATTCAATGAATTCTAACATAAAAATGATTGTTGATGTAAATAATATTGGTATTTACAGTTGCGCTCAGAGTAATATATCCGATGCAGTATTGGAGTGCCAACAAAAGGTTTTCAACAAATTTGGACTCGCTATTCAACAAGATATAGTAACTTTTTCTCATGGTGAATATCTCAATTACGTCGTAAATACCACCGATAAAGAGTATGTCATCTTTTTTGATATCGATTGTATACCACTATCTGTCAATTTTTATTCAATAATTAAAGCAGATATGGAAAATGGCTTTTTAAGCGGAGCAATAGGGTGTGCCAATCATTTAGCACCAAATGAGGTGTATGTACATCCGTGCTTTATGGGATTTAGCATGAAATTCTATAATGAATGTGGCCGACCAAACTTGGGTGCATACGGAGATTGTGATGCTGGTCAGAGGTTTACAAAATACTGTGTGCAATTAGGTAAACCAGTTAAGTATTGGGAAATTACGGATAGTGGTGATACTACATGGGCAATGGCTCCTCGAAACACACGGTTTGGACATCCCACTGTTTTTGAAAACATGATCTATCACCAATATGAGTCAAGGGTTGAACTGTATCAAGAAATGTTTATCAACAAATGTCATCAACTTCTACAGTGAGTCTGACGTTATATCTTATGTGGTTATATCTGTAGAACGGCATGTTCCAATCCTCGACGTATACTTTCGAAGCAAATTGATCAAACCATTCTTTTGTAAAAAAACCTATATCTGGCTTTTTGGATACTCGAATCATTTGATTTTGCTCAACACAGTGTGCGTTTGGAACGTCAAAAAAACAAACGTTTTTCTTGGCCAAACTCATAGCTTTTTCTACAAACAATTGGGTTTTATCTGAGTCAATGTACTGAAGTGCGCTAAAGCATATCACGGTGTCAAACTTTTTCTCAAACTGCATGTCCAAAAAATTTCCACATATGAACTCAACGTCGTGGTGTTGTTTGGTTGCAAACTCTATTTGTTCTTTTGAAAAATCAACCCCAAGTTTGTTTTGGCAGTTTAATTTACTGACTAACATACCAGTACCGCATCCAATATCCAAAACCGAATCCGAGGCTGTGATGTTTGCAAAGTGATTAACATACGGTATTCGTAGATCGTTAAATGCCGTGTCCATAATTTCCCATCCGTTTCGTTCAACTTCGGTGACGGTTTCTGGCTTTTGTTTGTTCCAAATATTGTACCAATCAGTCATATACGAATTATTGTTTGAACTGAAATACTCCCACCGATTCAACAATTTTTAACAATTGTATATTTGGTCCCACCACCATATCAATTAAATCAGGTCGAAATCCAACATCGTGAAATGCCCAAACACACTCGGGTTTACTCAACGAAATTATTTTTGGAAGATTGATTCTAATCTCGTTTTCATCATGGGTAGCATCACAAAATATCAATTCATATTGTTTGTCGATGATTGTGTGAAAGTTTTCGCAATGTAGGTTCACATATTGGAGTAGATTGTAGCGTGATAAGTGCTCGGTTGCTACCTCCAACACATCTTTATTTGTAGCAAATACATACTTATTAAGCAACTCATTGTGCTGAACACCACCATGAATTTGGTTGTAAAATTCCACAAATTGTTCTTGGGTTTTGAAGTTGATATCATATGAATCAAACTCTATGTTTTTGTTGGCAATAGCGTCACATATTACCGATGTGCTTCTACCAAAAAAGAATCCTACTTCCAATATTGACCCAGTTGTTTTATTGGCTAGATCCCACAAACAATCCGCTTCTACATCTCCAAACCAACCTGGTATTTGTTGATAATATTTATTCATAATTCAATTTTGAATGTTTTTTTGTAAAACGTACACGACTGCCAATCAAACACATACTCACCGATCATGTTATATGGGGGTGTTGATAAATCGACGGGTGTATAATCTCCGTCCAAGATGATACCATTGACTGATTCGGATATATCGTTTGTAAACAGACACAGTTTTTGGTTGCCGACCACACGCAGCAACTTTTGAACATTTGTTGGAAACAAGTGCTGACACACATCTTTACACAATACCAAGTCAAACTGCTTGGTTGGAACATATTCCAAAATAGAATTGCACACAAATTCAACATTGTGTTTTCCAAAATTATTTGTGTTTTGATCAATTACGCTCTGAACTATGTCGATGCCCAAATAATGGTCTATTTTATCAAAATTGAAATGTTGCATCAAATTAAAATCACCGCAACCCAAATCCAATATGGAGCGCACATTGCGTATTGCACAGAACTCTTGTATAAAGTCTAAATATGGTTTAGAACATTCGATACTGGATCCTGGCCCACTCATAGGTCCATTTCCACGTTGCCAAGTTTTGTTTTTGTAAATTTTTTCAAATGCTTCTTTCATATATATTTTTTAGCATAATGTGCATATGTGCAGTTCGAATTACGAATCCAATTTTCATCTATGTGTTGAATATAAGGCCAGGCTACGTGTTCCCACAAATGTAATGCGTAACCGTCGGATCTGTCAACGTGGTGTTCATATATTTTAGGAAGCTGTGTGTCGTTGCAGTCTGGAATGAAAAATGCAGAACTATCCAATTTTGTGATCAAGTTAGGATGGGTTTGTGACAATAAGTCTGGAACTATCACACTGTGCTGGTCCCACTGTTGGTGGTTGAATGATCTGTATTCGTTGTACCATATCTTACCAAATTCAGACTCTTTTTCCGATAACATGATGGCATTGCACAATCCACGATTGACTTGAGTAGCCATTACAAATTTTTCGGTGAGTAAGTCATCAAATGGTTTTAGACACAAAGTGTCGCAATCCAAATAAATACCACCCAACTCAATCAATTTTGTCAATCGTACAATATCGGACTGATGAGCATAGTGTAATATACGATTACCAAATATTTCTGTTGGTGGCTCAACTTTTACTATTTCAACAAGATGGCGAATACCTTCCCAGTATACATTATTTTTGGGTTCGTATTTGCAATACATGTACATCTTCTCTGGTTTTAATGTTGCATGTGCCGATCTGATAGCTATGTTGTGAATCAAATGAAATGGTTTGCCCCCAAAATCGGGGGTCATTCCAAAAACAAAGTGGACGATTTTTGGTATCATAAATATTGTGTAATTTCGGTGCCTAAAATAGATTTAAGTTTGCTGCTACAAATGTTTGTAGTTCTATCAATCAAATGCAATCTGTCATTACTAACAGGATACATTTTGGCAATATACTCGGGTGCTTCTCTTCCAGCAACAACATAGTCGGCACATTCATCGTCAAGTACTGCGTCTGTTGTTACCAATGGTGCATTTTCAGCCACACGATCCACATACTTACACGATCTTACCATTTCTAAACGTTGTTCATATGGAATAATTGGTTTTGGTTTGTGGGTAATAGCATCGTCGGAATGTACGCCCACAACAACCTCATCAAAACGTTCTTTCATACGCTGAAATAAACGCACATGACCAACATGCATTAAATCATACACGCCGGATGTATATGCTACAACTTTGCGTAGAGGTCGGTTTACATTACGAGTTACGTGTGACCAAGGAGTGTTAAGTTTTTGGCAATGTATTTCCGCAGTCATTAGATTGTCTCCATAACGATACCTTAAAAACTTTTCAACGTGCCGGGGTGCGGGCAATGTTTTGTCGCTCAATCGTATTGTTTCCAATTCATCAATAAAAAAGTTGTGACATTCAAAATCAAAAAACTTCAAGCGGGATTTGCAACCGATGGCATCTGCATATACCATATAAATGTCAAATCTAAGTCCCGCATTTGTTGCGTTGTTGACACGATCACGATTTTCAATCATCAATTGGTATATTTTTGACGGATCACGACCAGTACATACATTTAACCAATATTTTCCAACTTGATTGTATTCTTTTATTACATCGTCTACTTTACCAATTACCCAGTGTTCTTCCACGAACACACACAGATCTATATCGTAGTCGTGCCCAATAATTGTACCTTCTCTGAAAGCTCCTAGTAGTGTTCCAAAATCTATCCAATTTTTGACACCATTTTTGGTTAGTGCTGTGGAAATATCATGTAGAACCTCAATTGAGGCGTCCGCAATTTCGGTGGGCGTCTGTATATTCATAACTACTTATAAGTAGAAAGAAATACTGTGCGGATTTCATTACAACATACCAAATGCGTATTATTGACCGTTGAAAAATACCGTCAACGATATTTGGAAGTAATGGAACGTATAACGGACAAATTAACAGCTACACCTTTTTATGGATTTGATCTGCCTAGACCACACGGTTTCAATAACTCAATAATCAAGCTTTACAATTCGGTTGTGCCTCCAGTTTTAATCATTGAGGACGATGTGGACCTAACAGAACATTATATCAATGAATTTGATGTTCCTGATGATGCCGATGCCGTGTATTTGGGTACATCATCGTGGGGAGGAAAAAATGGAATAAGTGCGTGGAAAAATATTGAATTAATTCCACATGATGATCTGCTTTTTAGAGTTGATGGTGTTGCAACCACCCACGCAATATTGTATTTATCTAACCGATATCTCGATCATATTTGCAACATCACTTTCAAACAATATCCTCAAAACACCGACCGATGTCTTGACTATTATATTGCTCAAGAACACAGTAAGTTTAACATTTATGCGTGTCGTAAACCCATGTTTTACCAAAACGACGGCGGCAATGTTTTTTTAACTAGTTATAGTTTACAACAAGTTTATCAAGATAAGTATGGCACGTAGAAAATTATTTACATATTGGGAGGGTCCAAAACCTGAGTTCGTAACAATGTGCGAGGAAATTATTGCGCACAGAGTTCAACACACATTTGATTATATACGCCTCACACCAGAAAATTTGTATGAGTACATACCATATGAAGAATTTCCCCCAAATTATCATCTGATCAAAGTAATTGCTCATAAAGCAGACTACTTACGTTGTCTGTTGATGATACACCACGGTGGCATTTGGTTAGATGTAGATCAAATTCTATTGAACGATTTGTCTTGTATCGGTGAGTTGTTGAACACCCACGATTATGTATCTTATGAATGGGCACCACAATGCCCGTCAATAGGGTTTATAGCTGCCAACCCACAAAACATATTTTTTGAACAATGGCGAGATAGTATGCGTGAACAACTGTCGGCTGACTACCAATTTCCATGGGTAGGATTAAGTTATGATCTTATGTGGCCGATGTTGCAGCAGCTATTACGAGAAGATAAACTTAAATATTATGCATTTCCAGCAACAAGTAGTTTTGCACCACTGAGTCATGAACAGTTAGATTGTTATTTTGAACCCAACAATTGCAGCATAAATACTCAAGGATTATACTCAGTAAAATTGTACAATTCTCAATTTCCACAATGGTTCAAAAATGCATCACGACAAGAGATACTACAAAGAGATTGTTGGATATCACATCTTTTTAGAGAGAATTTACCATAGATCATCATATTTATATTTATGCCAAACCTTAAAGAATTGGGTGATCTAGGTGATAGAATGATGCAAGGACTTCCTTTTGGTCAAGGAGGTGCTGTTAGTGGTACATCAAATCTGGATACATTCAGCAGCCCAGATGTTACCCAAGACCCCAGTAAATTCGGTACTTTATCCGACAAAAGTAATCTTACAGCCGCTGATACACAGGCTGCGGTTACTCCATTTGGACCTTTTACTGGTCAAAATCCATGGGACTATGTTCGTGATGTAGAACAAATTAAGTACAAAGTCACTCCAGATGAAGTTATTACTGGTATGGATTACGAAATGAAAAAGTTGGTTTTGAAAGATCGTCAGGTTGCCAGAACCAATGTGGTCAAAAATCTAAAGAAAGATCCCAAATACTATAGTAAGTTGCATATGTTGGGAGTATTTCCCGACGAAAAAGATGAGGCTTTGATGGAAGTGATGGTCACGCTCAAAGCACAAAAATACGCAATCCATAGAAGAGAATACTTCTGATATGAGTAATAATTTTGCAAATAGTCAAAAGCCACAGTACCGTACCCCAAAAAATCTACCAGGTAACTGGGATTATGTGGGTGATGGTAAATTGCACGACCCAACCATAAATAATCCAGCTATGCATGGTCGTAGATGGATGATTGACTATGGCTACAATAGTGGCAAAACTTATGACAAGTTTGTACAAGGACTAAAGAAGTAGTCATGGACTCTGTAAAAAGCATATTTGAAAACATTTATGTTAATAATGTTTGGGATGGTCCAGAGAGTCGGTCTGGAACTGGATCTAGTTTAGACCAAACACAAAATCTTCGTAGTTGGCTACCAAAAATAATTGACCGATATCAAATTACATCAATACTCGATGTTCCGTGTGGTGATTATTGGTGGATGCCACATGTTGACCTAAAAGGTGTACGATATGAAGGATGGGATATTGTGGATGATATTATTGCCCACAATTCTCAAAAATATAAGAATGTTACGTTTCGAGTAAACAACATCATTGAGACTGTGCCATATGGTTTCGATTTGATATTGTGTCGTGATCTTCTCAGCCATTTGTGTTTCAATGATGCGCTGTGTGCATTGAACAATTTCAAAAACAGTGGTGCAAAATATTTGATGGCAAATACATATGGGACATCGGATGTTAACATTGATATTGTCACTGGCAAGTGGTTACCAATTAATTTGCTAAAGTCTCCATACAATCTACCCCCGTATTTGGATTGCATTGCTGACTGTGCAAATGGTATAAGCGATAAACAGATAGCAATATGGAAGTTGTGAAAGAAATTCACTCGTAATCAAAATATTGCAATATTTATCTATATGATCAACAATCTTACCAAAAATATTAAGTTGTCGGGTGGTGTTGGTGACAACACACCAACTGAACAGGTTGATCCAAATCAATTGAGTATTGGTATTCAAATCGAAATGGAACATACCAACGATGTCGCTATTGCGCAAGAAATAGCCATGGACCATTTGACCGAAGACCCCGAATACTATACCAAGTTGGTGAAGGCTGGTTTGGCAAAAGAATTTCAACCATCAACAAATAGTGGTTTTGGTGATCCAGATCAAAGCTTCAATGATGCTGCTCGTCTTGGCAAGTCTGTAACCGCAGGCCCTGGTAACAACATTGTTGGAACCATTGGCGGTACGCCAGATGGACACACAGATGGTCGCAACAGCGAACCGTTGGTCAATAAAACTATTGACATTGAATTGGAATCCAAGAAATCTAAGAAGAAATCTGTGCCGAACAACTCCAAATTGTGGAGTAGAGCAAAGGCATTAGCCAAAGCCAAGTTTGATGTATATCCATCAGCTTATGCAAATGCTTGGGTATCCAAGTGGTACGAACAACAAGGTGGTGACTGGCATATGAGTGAAATTGATGATAGACTCAACAGAAATCCTATACAAGTTTTCGACGGTCCTGATCCCGCTGAAGTCAGTCCTGAAGGATCTGGTACTTTTGGTAGTGGATATGATTTTGTCGGATATGCAGAAAACAAGACTAATTCTATGAAACAACAAAAACTCAAGGAAATTATCAGACGCCTTGCCCTACAATATTTGAGGGAGCAAGAAGAAGTTGGTGCCACCGCTGCACCAGAAACCGAAACCCCAGATGTAGCCGCACCAGAGGCACCAGAGGCACCAGAGGCAAGTTCCGGTGAATCTGTCACTTTGACATTGGATCGTGACACTGCACAAAAATTACATGATTTGTTGATGCAACAATTGCAATCTGGCGAAAGCACACCACCAGTGGATGATGCCGACAGCGAAGTTGAAACTGGCGGAAGTCAGACGGTTCAAACTCCAGGCTCGGGTGCTCCATTTGGTAGCGATGAGGGTTCAGATGAAACCGCAATCGGTGAAATCACACATGAAGAATCCAAGGATATCGATGAAGCCAAGAAGAAATGGATTCAAAAGGCAATTCATAAGAGCAAAGAAGGTGCATTGCACAAGCAATTGGATGTACCACAAGGAGAAAAGATTCCAGTAGCCAAACTCGCAGCAGCAGCAAAAAAGGGTGGCAAGTTGGGTCAACGTGCTAGATTGGCACAAACCTTGAGCAAGCTGAAAAAGAAGAAGAATAAATAATCCAGTATCTTGACCGCCGCATATCCGATCAAAATAGGGATCTCCGAGCAGATGTTGATCATCTGCTCGGAGATTTAACTTAAAAACATTTTATTTGAGTCTCAAAAATATGAACGAAATAAGCACAATGCCTGGGTATGCTAAATGGTATGACATGGCGAATAAAATAATTCCAAAGCTGCAAAAAATTAAAGCTGTTGGTAAAGCTAAAACCGCCGCAAAAGATATTGTAACGCAGAGTGCAGTCACCAATATTCTGGTTGCGATTGGTAAAACTGCACCAAAAATTTCTAAACAGTTGGAAGATTTGTTGAAGTATACGTTCACTCACCAAGATTTAACTAAGTTACACCAAAACGGTCGCATAGACCTCCAGATTTGGAGAGATCCATCCTACGACGGTGTTCTCAATAACAAAGAAGTTGAGGAGGCACTAGCTATGAGCGAAGGCTGGAAGGATTGGGTAGCTGCTGGTGCAATTGGTTTGGGAGCATTGGCTGGTAACGACGTTCAAGCTTCCAAGCTTAAACCCACAGCACCAATTGCGCATTCCACTGTAAAAAGTAGTGATGTATCGTTGTTGAATCACAAAACCAGCGACTATGTTGGTCACTGGGAAGGTAAGAAACACTCGGTATACAAAGATAGTAACAATTTGGATACGATTGGTATTGGCCATTATATGAACAATACTGCTCAAGATCGTCAATTATTTACCACACTGTTTGGTGATAAAGTAAACTACGACGATCTGTTGAGTGGCAAACAAAAACTCAGCGACGAGCAGATTGATAAATTGTTTAATGTTGATGTAAAAATCAAAGAGAAATTGGCCAGCAAGAAAATTAACAATTTTGGTAGTCTACCAACCAATGTTAAAAATGCTATTATCAATGCTTTTTACAGAGGTGATATTGGACCCAAAACAATTGGGTTTATGAATGCTGGTAAATGGGGATCTGCCGCAAAAGAATATTTGAATCACCCCAATGCAAAAAGTGGCCCTGACCAAATTCAACGCAGAATGCGTACCAATGCTTTGGCACTTGCTCAATTTGCACAAAATCAAAAAGAGTATATAACGCAGAGTGATTACGTAATCGGATAAATATGAACGATTGGTCCACAATTGATTTGGGTCATCTTCAAACAATGACTCAAATGTCGGCACTACAATCTGGTGCTGGTATACGCCACCAAGCTGCACAAATCGACACAGATGGGTTTGATCCCTACGAAGTCATGCTGCGGCGTAAAAAACGTCAAGAAGACCCACAAGCGTTCCAAGAACCGGTGGTACAACAACATCATACCCAAGACATTGTTGCGCTTGAAGAGTTTTGCCAACAACATGGCATTCTTGGATTTAACTGTGGCACCATGAGTCCCCGAGCAGCATTACAATTTTTGAAATCAAAAATGGGTATACGAGAAGAACCCAAAGTTACAAACCTAAATAAAAGTGTATTATATGGATAATTCAATTGATGCGTTGGCCTGTGAACATAATTTCATCACCGATAAAACGGTGCATGGTCACAACTACAACAAAACATATTGTCGTTATTTTGATCAATTGCGCAATAATCCTGTTAAGCTACTAGAGATTGGAGTATCAGCGGGTCACTCAGTGCAAGTATGGACAAAATATTTTGCCAATGGAACTGTTGTTGGATTTGATCAAGATATTCGCATCAATCAATATGGTGCAACTGACAGACTTACTTTGATTCAAGGTGATCAACAAGACTCTGAATTATTGACAAAAATTAGCAACGAACATGGCCCATTTGATATTATCATTGACGATGGTAGTCATATTGATGCTATTACAAAAAAGTCTTTTGACACACTATTTCCGTTGTTGGCACCCGGCGGTCTTTATATTGTAGAAGATCTACACACGTCGTATCAACCAATTGTGCATGGTATACCAAATAGTTGTGTGTTTATTGATCACGTTAAAGAATTGATTGATTGTGTAAACTCACACGGTTGTTGTAGTTCTGGTGATATGTTGCGATGCACACACACCAATCCAGAGTCTCAGTATTGTTCACACGACAAAATGCAAAAAATGGACAAACTCATAGAATTTGTCCATGCTTACAAGAATCTTGTGTTTATTAAAAAGTATTGATTTATGCTGGATCAATAATGGTGATCTTGTTGCGACGCAACTCACTGGGCAACAATTCTTGTAGTGGTTCTAAACAATTAACACAGTATGGAACATTGATGGGTACCAATCCATCTTTGTCGGTGCCAGCCAAAATTTTGCTGACTTTTCTAAACATAACACCGTTTTGAAACACTGAGTTTTTACACTCCGGGCATTCAACAGAAGTTGTGTCCTTGATGCCAAAGTTTTGCTTGGTGGGTGGCATATTCATGCCTTCGATTTTGTTGTTAAACATAATTTATTTTATTACTTTTCTTTTTTTGTAATCTTCCAATGCTGCATTAAGTGCCTCTGTGGCCAAAACTGAACAATGAATTTTTACTGGGGGGAGGCCGCCCAACGCAGTAACAATATCATCATTGTTAAAATTTTTCTGAAGTTCTTCTATAGTTCTGCCTTTTATTAGTTCTGTAGCCATAGATGAAGCAGCAATTGCACTACCACAACCAAAAGTTTTGAAGCGGGCGTCAGTAATTGTTCCGGTACTTTCATCAATCTTAAGACTGATTTTCATGATATCACCACAGGCTGCGGCACCTACTTCACCAACTGCATCAGCATCTTTCACATCACCCATATTACGTGGGTTAATAAAATGATCCATTACCGTTTCGTTGTATAGTGTATAGCTTTCGATCATATACCTATAATTATACGGTCAAACCCAATAAACTCAAGTCATTTCTAATCATCTTTTCTACCAACTGATTAAATGATGTCTTTGGTGACCATTGTAATTCTTGTCTGGCCAAGTTACTATTTCCCAACAATAGATCCACTTCGGCCGGGCGATAGAACTTGGGATTGATCCGTATCAATACACTCGACGCAGCATCATACTTGTCAACGTCGGTCGGTGTGATACTAAACTCTTCTGATGTTCCATTACCATGCCAACAACCTTCAATACCCGCATACTTGAACGCAAGTTCCACAAACTCCTTGATGGTGTGAGTTTCATTACTACTCAACACATATTCTTGAAGCTTCATATTGCTGTCAATGTCAACACGATACTTTTCTTGATTCAACATACGCCAAATACCATCAACGAAGTCTTCGGCATCACTCCAATCACGTTTGGCATATACGTTGCCAAGTTCAATTGCCTCAAATGTCTTGCCATTGACCAAAGCCTGCTTGATACGAGCAATACCCTTGGTGATCTTACGAGTAACAAACTCTTCACCACGACGAGTTCCTTCATGATTAAACAACAGACCTTGCACGGCATACATATTGTAACTCTCTCTGTATACCTTTACCAACTGGCGAGCAGCACTCTTGCTTGCACCATAGGGACTGCGTGGTCGTGCTGGATGATTTTCATCTTGTGGTGTATAAGCAACATTACCATATTCTTCAGACGAGCCAGCGTTATAGAACCTACATGTTGGATTATGTTGACGAATAGCTTCTAGGATATGAATGATACCAGTTGTATTGCATTCCCAAGTCTGGGCTGGAAAGTCCCAACTTGATCCAACAAATGTTTGTGCAGCTAGGTTGATAAAATAGTCAGGCTTGATTTGTTCAATTGTTTTTGAGATACTATGCGCATCACTCAGATCAAAATTAATCAACTTGAAACGACTTTCATTTTCAAGATGGCGTAGATTTTCATGATTCTTAATACTTAAGCGTCTGGCTCCGCCAAAGATAGTGTAATCGGTGTTTTTAAGCAAGTAGTCAACCATGTGGCTACCATCTTGACCGGTTACACCGGTAACAAATACGGTCTTTTTGTTATTCATAAATTGCTTTGAATCTGAAATGTTGTATATTTCCATAAATTAGTGTGTTATATATCGTCTTCGTCTTCGTCTTCGTCTTCGTCTTCGTCTTCGTCTTCGTCTTCGTCGTCTTCATCATCATTTACATAGTCTTGATTAGTAAGAGATGTTAATTTATATTTTTTGATGAACGACTTTACATCTATGTCGGTGATATTATTCTCCATCAATAATATCTGAATCAGTATCAAAGTCAATTCTTTATTTAGCTTTTCTTTTCGAATTATTTTATCGAATACCATGGCTATACCCACGAGCATTTGCTTGGTTTTTATTGGTATGTTTTTGAATTTATCTGGTTGTGCGTGTGGCTTATTGGTAACCAGACCTGGGATGACTGAGACATGAATAGAGTTGCGCATTTGCAACACAACCATCTGCCGCAATTTTTCTTCCATTTCAGTTTGATCTTTACATGTCTTTTTAAGCTCTTTACGCAATTTGCGAATGTCGGTTTGTTTGACACGTTTGGCGATATTAAATGCGGTTAACACTCCATGCTTTGCCAATAGATGTTGAAATATTTCCATACTAAAACCTTTGTTGCAATATTTTTTTGCTGCCTTGCATTGTATCTGGATCAAAAAACTTTGGCCCTCGACTGATGTATCCTTTACCCACTGTGAATGTACAGTTGAAACACAACAGTCTCATATTTTCCAATTTATGGTTTTTATTATTACCATCTTCAAAATTAAGCAATAGTGGTAGTTTACCATCTGTTATTCTGCGTTCACTGTATCCACACTGTTCACATTCTGGTTTTTTGGTGCCGGATCGAATCAGTTTGTCCTTGAGGCGATGAACCGGAAATTCTGGGTACATACCTTGGATGATATCATTGAGTGGATATCTGCCTTTTTGTGGATCAATTGGTCCTCGACCTTTTTCAAGATCGGATTTCTTCATGATAGGCCAACCAGGTGTTCTATGGACACCATATAGCTTGGCGTATTTTTTGAAAGTGGGATAGCAGACACCCAATCTTTTGGCTGCTTTGCGAGCACTGGTACATTTGTCCAATGCTTCTTGTACTTCATGTTGCATCAAGGGCTTGTTTTTTGACCCATGATTTTCACGTTTTGGGTATAATGTATCGCTGAACTCTTTATCTAGGTGTGGTATTTCCACACCACGCTCACGCAACATCTTGTATTGTTCCAACTCCTTGTTAACTTCACTACCAATATCACTGAGACTATACAGCTTTTCTACTTTGGCTTTCAACTCATCCAACTCTGCCAATTTTTTGGTGATTTCTGCGATATTAAATTTTTCAATATTGTTGTCCATAAATTATCGTTTCAGAGAAGCGGACATGGGTTCCGAGGCAAGATCTATTTCAACATTTTTCATAAATGTTGATCGCAAATAATTGGCACGTTGTTGCATTCCAGCATTGAGCAATATCTTATAGGTGTTGATATAACGTTCTTTACTTGTAGGTTTATCCATATGTTTACACATCATGGCGGGATTCACCAACATATCTTCATAAGCAGCCATTTGTTTTACTCTAATTTCAATAGCTCTTGTACACGCTTCAATGTACCCATCGTCAAAAATATCGTTTTCAACTTGAACAACTGAATACCAGTCTCCGGTCAATACTTTATAGGTATCGATGTTAGGGTTTTTCTTTTCGGGCATAAATTAAGTCTCCGTCGTTTAATAGATCTAGATTTTCTAATTTCTGATTTACACTTTTGCATACTTCTTCTTCCACTGTATTCGCCACGAACACAATTTTTTGTATACTTTTCGTTTTTGCACTGTCACGCCAAACACGGCCTGTAGATTGACGCATCAACACCGCTGAGTACGATGGACATATTAACGCCAACCTTGGATATTTACCATTCAAATCGTGCAATGACAATCCAGCACCACCAGCTTGAATATTTACCAAAATTACCCGTTCTTTGTCCGCTTGAAAATCATCAACGTTTTGTTGTCTTGCTTTGGCATACTTAGCTTCACCATTAACAACACACTTTGTATTCAATCTTTCTGATAGTGCAGTAATAGTTTCTGTGAAATTACAAAATACCACTATGCTCATACCGTTTTCAATACCTTCTTCAATCATTTCGATGAGCAATGGTACTTTGAACATTTCTACCTTTTGGCGAGCACGTAGAATTGCCACCATTTCGTTTTGCTTTTTGTCTTTACTCAATGTTTTTTCAATCTTGAGTAATTCCAATCGCATTTCATCGTAGGCAGCATTAATTTTGTCTTGATCCGCTTTGTCCACAGCATAGCATTCGGCATCGATTTGGCTTTCTGGGAAATTTGGGATTGTGTCACGACTCAGACGCACACCACGATTGATGAAAATATCTTCGTGTAGTTTCTTGAGTGCTTTTTTGTCGCCGGTAAATTCCATACCAAAACGACCTTTAATAACACCGTGCTCATATGCCCAATCATAATATTGCTTGTTGGAGGAGAATAGTTTTATGCCTTGACCAACGGTTCGCAACTCCAAAGGATTGGTTGCCATAGTGGCAGAGCAAAACAACATCTTGTAGCCCGCTTTAAGCGCAGCCATACACATCTCACTATTTTTTGTTTTAGCGTTCTTTAACTTTTGAGCTTCATCCCATACAATCAGAGTGTTCTTGGGTATCTTCCAAACGAATTCTTTTCTACGAGTGTCTCTGCGCTTAACATAACTTGCAATCAAACTATCGGTTTTACCAATACGAAGACTTTCATAATTTACGATATCAATGCACTTTCCCCACATCTTGAAATGATTCTTGATAACACGCTTCCAACTTTCTTTGACTGCTTTGGGACAAACCACCAAAATATCCATATCAAGCTCACGGGCAACACCACATGCCGTGTATGTCTTGCCCACACCCACGTCACTACCATCGACGCCTGCTCCCCATTTTTTAATTGATGCACAAAGCTTTGAAACCGCAGTTACTTGCCAAGGGCGTAATCCATCTGTACACTGCACTGTATATTCTGGTAGTGGTTCTGTTTTGGATGATTTTTTACCACCAGCCGTGGTTTTTGCGCTAAACTCCTCGGCTGTGTTTTTTGTTTCAATCAATACCCAATCTTCGGCTCGTTTTGTAACAACAAAGCCTTTTTCTTTCATTGGAAATTTGTTGACTTTCCACCACGAAAAGAAATGTGGTCGGTATTGAATTGGTATGACCCACTCACGCACGTAATAGACGTTACCATCAGCTTCGTACTTGATTGGATCTGACCACTTGATGTCCAAGTTGATCATACAACAGCTTAATCACCCATCACATCACGATACTTGGTATTACGTGCGTGTTCATGCACGTTGCAACGCTTGAATCTGCCATCTTTACCAACAAGGCCAAGCTCCACCTTTTCAGCCATCAGTTCGGTGAAATAGGCACCATTCGTATCATCATAGCCATGGCCCAGACTCACCATTTCCAACATAAAGTTGGTGCGGTTTTGGCCAGTTAGTTTCTTACACAATGTTTCCAGATAAGCCACCACTTCGGGTACGGTTTCTCTGTATACTATGGTATTGGTTGTAGTATCTTTGATGTAGTAACGATTCATAATTGATCTATGTTTACCATATAAATAGGCAATACACAAGTACAATTATATTTATATTTGCAGGCTTGATGACCGATCCTTAGTCTGTTTCAAGTGGAACTGATGAATCCATGTCTCGTTCGGTCTGACTACGAATCGTATCAAAGTACTGAACCAACTTATTAACTAGATTATCTGCCATGGGTTCAATCCAATCTTGTGATTTGTATTCGGTGGTGCTTAAACCAGCATGAATTGGTCGAATATTACCTTTTTCAAATTCTTGTGTCAGAAACCCAATTAGATCTTGTCGCAACGCAGATGCATGATCGATTTGAAAAATTTCACACAAAGACTTTTTGTTTTTGTTGCGCAGCCACTTAACAATAGCATCACGAACTCCGGGTGAAGTTGCTTCAAATTGGGTTCGTAGTTGTTGCTCGTAGCGTAGATACACGTCCATATCAACAATAAATATCATAATAGTTTGTTATCCACATTTAATTTCTCCAATTGTTGTTGTTGGTAATATTTATATACATAACGTGAAGTATGCCTAAGAAATACGATATAGTAATTCCGCAACGTGATCCACAAAATACCAAATTTGTGGAGCGTATTATTTCTGGGTCCAATTTGTTTTTGGCTACAGATCCGCAAGGTAAATTGATTGGTACCGATAATTTACCACCATTCAACATATCTGGAAGTAGTATCAGTGCATCAGCACTGTTTGTTCAGGGTAAAACAGATCTACGAGGACCGTTGGTAGCAACCAGTGGATCGTTTACCAATATAGTTTTTAATCCAGGCGCACCAGCACCAATCAACAGCAATTCGTATGGTATGCCTGGCGAATTAAGAACCGACAATAATTTTTTGTATCTGTTTTTGAACAATAAATGGAGACGTGCGCCGTTCAATTTGGATTTTTATGATACACCAAGTGTAACTCCAAGTGTAACTCCAAGTGTAACAGTTACACCAACTAGAACTGCAACACCAAGTGTAACACCAACTAGAACTGCAACACCAAGTGTAACTGCAACACCAACTAGAACTGCAACACCAAGTGTAACTGCAACACCTAGCTTGACTGCAACACCAAGTGTAACACCAACTAGAACTGCAACTCCAAGTGTAACTGCAACTCCGAGCTTAACTGCAACTCCGAGCTTAACTGCAACTCCGAGCTTAACAGCTACTCCAAGTGTAACACCAAGCACATCTACTCCGTAACACAAACAACAATTTATTATGGATGAATTTTTAGGCGCAATCAAAATCTTTGCTGGTAATTATGCTCCAGTTGGATATATGTTCTGTGAAGGTCAATCATTAAGTATTGGGAGCTACCAACGACTGTATTCAATTTTAGGACCAACATATGGTGGAGATGGCAAGACCACTTTTCAACTTCCTGATCTAAGAACCAGCACCTACAGCAAAAATGAGCTACCGTCGGTGACCAACAACACACCCACCGTGGCCATGAGATACATTATCTGTGTTGATGGTGTGTCTCCAGAGCGACCATAAAAAAGGGTGATGGTTTTTATTCCATCACCCCATCTGCATTTTGGATTTGTGTTATTTTTTTGTCAATAGAAATTGTACCACAAGATTGTTGAAGAACTTTTCTACTGCTTGTTTTTTAACCACACGTCTGCGAGTTTCTCTCAAATAAAACTGGACTAGATCCACCGTTAGTTCAATTTCTTGACCGTCTATTTGAATTGTTTGTGGAGAGCGCAATACCATATATTTATATATAATAGTACACACACACAAACATTTCAAAATCCTTATGATTTGATTAAAAAGTGATTCCAGTCAAAGTGACGAGCCTCACGAATGGTAGCATATAGAGGAATTGGTGATGGAGCAACTGGATTACGTAGCAGCTTCAAACCAACTTCACTGTTGAGTTTATTACCCTTTTTGCTGTTGACATCCTTGCTACACAGCACAAGATTTTCCCAACTGTCGTGGCCACCCTTGCTGCTAGGTATGATGTGGTCAATTGTGGCACTCTGTCGCTCAATCTTACGACCTGTGTATTGACACGTACCATTGTCACGGCGATAGATTGCATCCTTGCTAGGCTTGCCATTAAAACGCTTAACAGGCATCTTATTGAAGTTTGTAGCAATGATCACAGTTGGAGCACGCATCGTGAATCGAGCACTGTGAACCACAGGATCCCAACTACGAATCGGCAACGTCAACCACTCACTCCACGTCACAGGATTCATGCTCTTTGCTTCGGACGTAATTGGATCACCGTTATCATCGACTTCGTAATCAATGTCCAAGACCAAGCTGGTAGGCTTATCGTGGGAATCACCACTACAAAGATCAACGATGGCGTCTTTCACAGTCTTGAAACCCACAGGCTGCCAATTGGCATTGAGGTTCAAGCAAATAGTCTTGTTGATGATACTGTTTTCCATAACTTCCTCTAGTATAGACTCTTTTTATACAATGTCAAGAGGGAATTTTTCTTCCACCAGTGACTCGTCCAATCGGGTTTTTGCTATGTTTAGATCCACTCTAAACCATTCGTTTTTGATTTCCAATGCAAAATAACGCATATTTTTACGAATTTGTTGTTCTGCTTCGTAACAATTCGGGTGAAAAATGTAATATTCCATCTTGAAATTGCGATGGGGGCTACCTGTTTGGTATGTACGCAAACGACTGGAAATATCAGTAGTAACCCCGATTTTGTAGTAATCGGGGTAGTTGCTGTTGCTGATTATGTAAATAAACCCTTCTTTGGACCGTTGCTTACCCATAGTAATAAGTAGTCAACCAACCAGCACGAAGGCTTTTGTCGAATTATATTATTTCATCAACTAAACCGTATTTGACACACTCATTGGCATTCAAATAAATGTCATGCTTCAAAATTTCTTCAAGATCGGCTTTACTGAATTTGGTGTGTTCCAAATAAATCTGGGTCACTTTTTCAGCCAACATATCAAGATTTTTGGCTTCATCTTTGAGATTTTCATGTGTACCACCACACCAACTGCGCAATTGATGTACCAACATTACACCACTCTTACCAATATATCGTTTGCTACCACACACGCTGATCAATGTAGCGGCACTGGCAGCAATACCTTCTACATAGGTGTGAATAGGCACTTTGCTGCTGGTGATACGATCCACTGTTGTAAATGCGCTGAATATTTCGCCGCCGTCGCTATTGATGAATAGTTTGATGTGTGGTGGTTTTGACATACCCAATTGAATTTGGGTGATCAACATTTGTTTTTCCAGATCGGATATTGCCTTGTTCAAAGAAAAAACACTTCCAAGTGAGACATCACTGTAGAAGTATATTTCGTTGCCATGAACTTGACTTTGCCCTCGACTGGGCTTGGTTATGATAATTTCTTCATCATCAATATCCGTCAACTGTGGTCTTGGGTTTTTGTATAGATGCATAACTTACACTATACATATCATTTTTTTGGCGGTGAATCAAAGTTAAATTCCGTTTGATTGCTCAAAATTTGTTGCAATTCTGTGTCATCTACAACATAAAAGTCTTGTCCGTTTGCTAAACTTTTATGGTGTGTTTTAATCCATCCCTTTTTATTGTAACCCACATTCTCAGTTTGACCTGTAGTTTCACAAATGAATCCACTTATATATTCCACAAATGAGATCACGGCTTGTGTGTGTTGATTACCACCATCAACATAAAATCTAAGTGTGCCAAACTTTTCTTTGACTTGTACCACCTTGATTTGCTTGACAGGCAGATATTGCTCGGGATATTTTTCAGCCGATTTATTTTGTTGATCGATGTAAGATTGAAGATATCTGCTCAACCACAGAATTGGTCTAAACCAACCATCTTGACATTCAAACCCAAATAACTCGAACGGATTATCTCGACCACACTCAGTATACAGTTTCGGAAATTTACTTTTTAGGTACGTTTGTAGTTCCGGCGTCATTGTAGGTAATATTGAAATTGTGGTGTGGAACTTGTGGTAGCTCTGAGTACGTGTAACTTCGATCAGATAATACGTAACTTACTGTGCAAATTTTATGAATATCTTGCACAAATTTTGCATAATCAATCGGATGTTCTGGTCGAAGATTATGCTTCTCAAAGATGCGTTGAACATCTTCGGTTTTGAAATAGTATTGTGGATTATCAAATGGTTGTATATTTGTCATATATACAACATATTAACACATCACTCTGCTTTGTCAAGTGGAAATTGTAATGAGTAAATCATCAAGTCGGGGTTTGCATACCCAAACTTTTTTACTAATTGGCCAGCGACAGAATTGGCTTCGTCTTCAACTTGTCCACCAACATCTGGATGTTGAACATTGAGTTGTTGGCGTTGATTTTGTAAATGATGCACCATTTCGTGTGCAATGCTACGCAACACATCTGCCAATCCACGACCATTGGTATAAACCTTCATATCGCCACTCGTTTTGTCATAGTAAGCATATGTCTTGAGGTCACCATCTCGTACACTGGTGAGCTTTACTTTGAATGGAGCATTGATATCAAGTTGGTCGTGTATGAACTTGAGGAACTTGACTACGGCGTATTTGAGGTTTTTCTCCATGGTTATAAATATCAACTACGATTGTGAATTGATGGTATTATTGCCCAAATACTCGTTTCCAGAATCCCTGTTTCTTTTGAGATTTGGTCGTTATCACAACATTTTCTTTTTTTGGTTCTTCTGACTTTACTTCGTCAATGCTACCATCGTAAGAACTCACCGTGATCAAATAATGAGATTTATTGGCTTCGCCCATGTTGTTTGGAAACTTGTAGCCCAATTTTTCCAAGTCTTGACGTTTCACCAATGCCAATTTACCGTTTTCTTGCTTCAATTGTGTGATGGTGGTTTCGTATTCTTTCAACTTGATATACAGAGTGTCACGTTCTTGTGTTAGACTCTTGATCTTTCCCACCATATCATCCAACTGAGCGTTATTTGCGTGGTCTTCAGCGTCATGTAGTTTTTGATTGAGTGTGTTGATGTCGCCAGTCAGTTTTACCACCGTGTTGCGCAGAACCTTGGCATCTGCTTCCAATGCTGTTTTTTCATTGAGTAGCTGCGTGATCTTGGTATCTTTGTCGGTGCTGTCTTTTTGCAATACTGTTACCATCGAATTAAGTGATTGTAAACTGTTTTGCACTTCAGAAAATTTGGTATCATAACTTTTTACCAAATTGGATAATCCACCCACTTCATTATTGAGAGAATTGATACGGTTTGTAAGACTGTGATTTTGAATCACTTGTTGATTGTAGAGATTGGTCTGAGTTTTGTATTTATCGTAGTAAACACCCGAACCCATCAGAAGGGTCAGCATCAGAACGCCTGTGATTGCAACAGTTTTTGTCATATTATTCTAGAGTTAGAAGGTACTTGAGTTTGTTTAGTTGTCCCAACATTTCATCACGGATGTTAAGCAAATCGGTATCATTCTCAACATTGAGTTCTTTTGGTAAAGCCACTGTCAAATATTCTACGTATTTATCGCAGAATTCCGTTGGAGAACTTTGACCTTCGTAATTAACCAATCTAATGGTAAATCCGTCCTTGCTCTTGATTCTACCATACTTTCCCATAAACACCTCAACAAAAGAATCGATTAGATCTGAGAATTCTCCGTATGCTTTATCCAACGCTTTGTGTTGGGCAAAACTACCTTTACCACGGGTTTGCCAATGGTAAATTTTGATTTGGTTTAGTATGGTCAACAGATTGGTTACTATCATATACCCAATAAATAGTAGCCGACTGATTAAAATAATCCAAAACAATCACTATGGGCTATGTATATTTGTTATGTTGTTTACTAATAAGCCCAAGATGGAGGCCGTGATTCCGTGGCCCAATGAAAATGTGTTATCAGATGATATTAAGGCAAAAACTATTATTTTGGTACCGGTTGGTTCCCATATTGAACCAGCGTGTGATGAAGCGTTGCGACAGTTGGAAAAAGACGGTATTAAAGTGTATCGTAAGTATGGATTTAGCGCAATTGATCAGGGTCGGTGTGTGATGGCACAACAAGCCATTGATGAAGACTACGAACATTTGTTTTGGATTGATAGCGACGTTGCTTTTTATCCAGGCGACGTTTATCGCACCATCAACAGAAACTGCGCTCTTAAAGGACAATATCCGTTTCAGACAGCAGCATACACAGTCAAGGGATGGCCTGCGTTAACAACCAAGTTTCATTCCGATTTTGATAAAGTATTTTTTGGTCGTCACGGTGCTTTGTATGAAGTAGAATATGCAGCGACTGGATTCATGTATACACATCTATCGGTGTATGAGGATATCAAACGAAAATTCAACATGAAACCAGTAAAAATTTGGGGTGGTCAATATACCGTACATCCTTGGTTTCTACCCATGATTATTGGTGAAGATTACGTTGGTGAAGATTTTGCGTTCTGTCATAGAGCAAAACAAGCTGGGCATACTATTTTATGCGATACCACAATTCGATTGGCACATATTGGCAAATATAGCTATAGTTTTGACTTTTTGACCAGACCCGGCAAATTGCCAAGCGACGAACCAACATCTCTGGTTTATTATAATGATGGAAGTGGCAAACCCGCTGATAGTTATTAAGGATGGCACTTGAACACTACATAGTTGAAGGGTCAAATTGGAAATGTAAGGTTTCTTTAGAGAAGTCTAAAGACGTAGACGCTGAATATCAGCTTATTGAGGCAGCAACCAGATGTGTAGAACATCTATTCACAAATACAAGTCGAGAAGATTCTGTGGATATGCTTGAACTCAAAGATTCCAATGGTGTTGACTTTTTCTCAATGATGGATGGACCTGTAGACGATGTTCCTGATCCCGCATTTGGGTTGTTGATAAAGATCTACAAAACCAAGGACACCAACAAAGTTGACAACCACTATGTTATTCGCACAAAAGTATTGATGGAGAATGCCAGTGCATATGACGCAATCCCTCTGTCATTTGAACTTGAAAAGGAAATCAAAAAAAGTAATCCCCGTATGTACAAAACCATAAACTTTTTGATGAAAAACAAAGTGGTTCTTAAATTTGGGGAAATCAAGAAGATAGAAGAAGATCTTTGATGTAGTTTTGAGCATCTTTGTGATGTATCCAACCTTTGATCTTGACTGGATTTGGCTTTCTGTTGACTTTCTTGTACAGTCTAAAGAAATCGCCACACACCGTTAAAAACATGGGATCTAGATCATCAATATCATTGTAGTTATTTGGATTGTACAAAGGTACACCCAATATCTTATAGTCTTTTTTACCATGATCGTAAGTCATCAACGCACCTACGATTTTTACTTCCACCAACGATAATGGAACCAATGGTACGGTGTTGTATATCAATATATCCACAGGATCGCCGTCATCAGCAAGAGTGTTGGGTAAAAATCCATAGCTTGCAGGATATTGCAATGAACTGATTAAGCAACGATCCAATTTGACCAAACCACTTTCAGCATCATATTCATACTTGGTGTTGGTATCTTTTGGAATCTCAACAACCGCTTTGGCTATTTCTGGAAATTTTTTATGTTGAGGTAGATGTAACAAATTTGGCATATTATTCTAAAACACAATTTCTACCTTGCACGACTTTTTGCTGTAAAAGCCTTCATCGATGATATATTTTACAACCAAATCACATTGGGGTCTGAAATCTTCCAGCGACATATCAGTGGGTTTCCAAATCCTGACGGTTTTTGCGTCTTTGATTAGGAAGCGAATGCCACGTATTGTTCCGCTAAAATTCTGCATATACTTGTCAATAAATAGTACCACACGTTTGACAAAGATCAAATCTAAACTTGTTCTTGACAATTTTTTACGATGTGTTATATTTGATGATATGACAGCATATCAATTGTGTTTTGATTTTCGTTTGCCAGAGCAGCAAAAACAAGAAAACTTTACAACCCAACCCAGCGTATTGGCGACGCCTAGTGATGACACGGATTATACATGGTATCAAGTTAGTAAATTGTGGGACACAGTATTGGATAAAATTCCCTACGGTTGGCGAATACACTCCAAATTTTGTGATGCTCGTATGAACATCAAAGCAACATATCAGCGTTTGAGATATGGTGTTTGTGATCGTGACTGTTGGAGTCTACCAAACACATTCAGTGAGTATATACTGCGACATCTAAAGCATTTCAAAAAAATGAATCGTTATGGTGTTCCCTCACGATTGTGTGGTGATATGGATAACATCCAAGGATTGATGGACAGAGACTATACCGAACTTGGTAGCAAACGCTGGGAACAAATACTAGACGAAATTATTTGGGCGTTTGAGTATATGTGTGACGAGGATAAATTTAATCCGATGCCCGATGAATTGTTGTGTTCAAATCGTAAACCAGGTCAAGATATTTGTAATTGGATTGGTCGGGAAAAATCAGATCGGGAGAAAATGTTGTGGAATGATTATTTCAGCAAGTCTGAAGAATTAAACAAACGCAAACAAAAAGGATTGTTGTTATTTGCCGAATATTACGATGATTTGTGGGACTGAATAATATCATTAATTTACATCTAGCAACTAACATAAAAAAACTCTGATGAACAGTCAGAGTTTTTTTGTTTATGATATAATCGTTGATATTTATATCATCGTATGGACTTAACTAATTCTGTCGAGTATGTTGAAAAATTAAGTAGAATGGGGCATTCTAACTGGCAAAATACATATGATTATTTTCAAATCATTATTGCTGCATCGGCAGCAATCGGGATCGTATACAAGATCTCAGAATTTGTTATCAAGAAGATCAAGAAAGAATACGATAACTTGACCAAGGTTCATACCATGATTGAAACCATATATTCAGAGATTACACCCAATCATGGTAGCAGCATCAAAGATAAAGTATTGGCAATAGAGTCTAAGTTGGAAGAAAATACTAAGATGACCAAACAGATTAGTCATCGCCAACGTTGGATCTTGGATAATAGGGAGGAACCAATTTTTGAATCAGATCCGCTTGGTAATTGTACATGGGTCAATGATAAATATTGTAGATTAAGTGGTCACGACATCGGTTTCTTTTTGGGTAATGGTTGGCGCAACATTGTTCACGAAGATGATCGTGAACGAATTGTGAGCGAGTGGAACAGTGCTATAACTGATAAACGTGATTCACATATATCATTTAGATTGGTTACCCGAGACGGAAAAGTGTACAATGTACATTCAATAGCAATCCGTAATGCTGAATCTGGTTATATTGGTAATATTGATATTGAACAAAATAATACACCTTGACAGTCTGAGATTGTGTGTTATAGTATTTATGGATGACCAAATACGAAGAACACATTTCCGACCTTTGCGATCTACATAAAATAAAGGTACAACATAGTAAGAGTAAGCCCATGGCTAATTTGTTGAATAAAAGTGTGTATATAAATAAAGATATTCGATCCATTAAAACTTATTTTTCCGCATTGCATGAGATTGGTCATGTTCTCAACGAATCACATTTGATATTTCAAAATGTTAATCGACTTTTGTGGAATCAAAACCGTGGTAAAAATTGTGTTTTTGTTAGCAAATACCGAATGCAAACTGAGACTGATGCATGGAAACGTGCGTTTGATCTTGCACAGTGGACCAATTTTGTTGCCGATAAAGAAACTGTTGTGTCATTACTAACATACGTTTATGGTTACAACGAATCACACAGAATTCCATACAAGGGCATTGACAATAAAATGATAGCATCGGTTATGCGAGGCGGCAGCAACGATATTGACACAGTTTTATCACTCAAACACACATTATTTTCATGAATTTCGACACCTATATTCCACCAGACTGGAACGAGTGGTTTTTACAAGGAGTTTATTGGGTAGCAAGCAAAAGCAAAGATCCCAAGACGAAAATTGGTGCAATCATCGTAAAAGACAAACGCATCATTTCCACTGGATATAATGGTATGCCGATAGGTGTAGACGATGGCATGGCGTGGCGACACGAACGTCCAGAAAAATACAAATGGTACGAACACGGCGAGCGTAATGCCATTTACAGTGCCGCAAAATATGGTATTAGCACCGAAAACGCAACTTTATACACCAACGCCATGCCATGTGCAGATTGTGCCAGGGGTGTAATTCAGTCGGGTATAAAACATGTGTATATTCACAAGCAGTTTACTGACCTAACACACTCCATTGTGCGTGATCAATGGAAAGGACATCATATTGCTACAACATCTATGCTCAATGAGGCTGGGGTGGAATTTTTCGAAGTAGATGCAACTTTGGGATGCAAAGCATACTTTGATGGTAAAGTCTTTGATATATAACACATATGGATTACAAACCAAAGTTACATTTTACGTGGTCGTGCATTCAACTAAATTTTGAAAAATCATGGTACAACTATTTCAGCGTTAACCTATTTGTTCCTTATTTTGAAGCAGGTAAGTTTATAGAGTTGGGAGATTCAGAAAAAACTACTAATTATTCGTTTAATGCTCCAACAACAGTTTCATTTGTTTCAACACACGCATATTGGGGTATCAAAACACAGCTATTGGGTTTTGGTATAGGATTTTTGCGACAAAACGGTTATTAATAGTGATTTCGCACAGCATCAAAAAATTTGGTGTTGATGTTACCGGTTCGGTACACCGTGATTTCTTTGTCTTTTAAGTGCATGTATTTCTTTGCACGATTATACAGCGTTGTACCTATACCAAGCCGTCGATACGATTTCTTGACATACACCATGAACTGCCATTTGGCTTTTTTATCAAGTTTGATGATTGCCCATGCCACCACGACACCTCTCTCTTTTGCTAAAAATACACAATTACGTGGTGGTTTATCTGGGTGACAACATTCCACATACACATTGTAAATGGCACCACTACTCACCAGTTTTGCGCACGATTTTTCCTCTGCTAGTAGCAGATCCTTTGCTAATTTGGAATAAATCCTAATTGGCACATATTATAAATATGATCTAATAGTTGCATCCAAAGCATCATTCCACGGAGTTAACTTAAATGTTGGAAACTCTAATTCAAAGTCTTTGGTGTCAATAGCATATCGTAAATCGTGACCTTTACGATCTTCAACATATTGAAACCAATTTTCGTTTACCTTTGTATTGGTAATATTTTCGTATGTCGATTTGAGACAATGAATCAAATCATAATTGGTTAGTTCCATATTACCACCAATCAAGTATTGTTTTCCAGATGTACCTTCCAGCAATACTTTTATCAATGCATTAACATGATCTTTTACGTAAATCCAATCTCTTATGTTCTGACCTGTACCATACAAAGGTATTGGTTGATTATTCTTGAGACGTTGTATACACAACGGTATCATTTTTTCGGGAAACTGTCTTGGTCCAAAATTGTTGCTGCAATTGGTTATCACAGCTGGTAGTTTGTGAGTTTGCACATAACTACGCACCAACAAGTCACTGGCAGCTTTACTTGCTGCATATGGACTGTTGGGTCTATATGGACTATCCACACTGAATGCCAGTTCTTTGTCGTTCAACGTACCATATACTTCGTCGGTCGAAACGTGTACAAATTTTCTGATGAGTTGCCGTGCGGATTTTATTGCCTCCAGAAGTTTGTGAGTGCCAACAATATTTGTATAAATGAACGGTGCTGAATCGTTTATACTGTTATCAACGTGACTTTCAGCAGCAAAGTGAACAATGTGATTGATAGAGTATGAATCAATAATTTTTTCTAATCGATCTTTACTGATATCCAGTTGCCAATGAATATAGCGAGGATCTTTTTCAAAACTTAAATTTCGATTGGCTGCATATGTCATGGAATCGATATTGACCACGGTTTCAACATCGTTGCGTTTCAAAATTTCTTCTATGAAATGTGAACCTATAAATCCACAACCACCTGTTACTAGTAATCTCATGTGGTTGTCCAATTCGTTAAACATTGATCTATAGCTTCATTTACACTTCGCATTTTGATGCCCGTGGCTAGTAGTTTGCTGTTGTCCATCACACAATTGCTGCGTGGGGTTTTGGCAAAGTGCTGATACAGTTCGGCCTCGTCAATCAATTCAAATTTGTGATCTTTGGCAATGGTCTGTTGCAACTTCTTGACCAATGCGTCGGTGGTGATGTAGCCAGTGTTGGTCACGTTATAGATACCATATGGAACTTTCTTGTTGATGGTAGCAATACATGCCGATACAAACTCTTGTTTGTTTGAAATGCTATTTTCTGCTTGCAACAACTTCGGATATCGCAACATCTTGCTGATATAGTTTCGTGGACCATCGTTGTGGTCAAATGGAATTCTCAATCGCCAAATATAGCTCTTTTCCCACTTAGCCACAATTTTTTCCGCCATTGCTTTGGTGCCACTATAGAAACTACAATTGTTTTGTGTCCAACTAAAGTTTGGTACATCTTCTTCTGTGAATCCACTACCATCTGGTTTTTTACCAGCGTAAATACAACCACTGCTAACATGCCCCAATGGAATATCATTGAGGATGCACCAATCAGTCAATATTGTGGGCCATACAATGTTGCCGTGTACAGCGGATTCTTTATCGAGTTCACAAGCATCCACATTGGGTTTGCCCGTGTATCCCGCCACGTTGATTGCTGCGTCAATAATTGGATAGCCTACACTTTCATACCACTTTTCCAAGTCAGCAAATGTGGTTTTGTGTGTATCAGGCCAGAAGAAGGCAAGAGTGCCAGCGTCTTTTAGTTGTTGTGCGAATTCGCTACCGATATAGCCGTTTGCACCGAATAATATAATCATAGTATTAAATTTTGTAGATACGTTTTGTACTCACTTTTTGGTAAACTTTCAATTCTTTTTTGCAGCAGTTCATTGCTCATGAATCCTTTTCTGAGGCATTCTTCTTCAATACACCCCACTTTTATGCCTTGCCTTTCTTGCACAGTTTGAATATATGCACCACTCTGATACAATGTTTCTGGCGTTCCAGCATCTAGCCAAGCAGTTCCTCTTGGAAACTTGATGACATTGAGTTTCTTTTGTTGTAGGTATACGTTGTTGAGGTCTGTTATTTCCAGTTCTCCACGGGTGGATGGTTTGAGTTGACTTGCGTATTTCACGACATTGTTGTCATAAAAATAAAGACCCGGCACAGCATATTTGCTTTTGGGCATTGATGGTTTTTCTTGGATGCTGATTGCGCACCCATCGGCATCAAACTCCACAACTCCGTATGCACTGGGGTCGTTGACGTGGTAAGCGAAAATAACAGCACCATCCAGTACAGGTTTCATGTTGGCCATACCATGAAAGATGTTGTCGCCCAGAATCAACCCTACACTGTCATTTGCAATAAAGTCTTGAGCGATTAAAAATGCTTCGGCGATACCTCTGGGTTTGTATTGTATTTCGTATTTTATACTCAACCCAAACGCACTACCATCACCAAACAACTTTTCATATTTACCAATATCTTCTGGTGTACTGATGATACAAATCTCTCTGATACCGCACGTAATCAATGTGCTCAGAGGATAGTAAATCATTGGCTTATCGTACACAGGCAACAACTGTTTGTTGACGGTTTGTGTCAGTGGATATAAACGTGATCCTGTGCCGCCTGATAGAATGATTCCTTTCATAACTCTTTACTAATACATATCGGTTTATTATTACCGTTAGATTATTATAATTAGCTATATAAACGTGTGAATATTGAATATATAGCACAGTATGGTACCAGTGGATATGCCACAGCGGCCAAAGGCAACATACTGTATTTGTCTAATCATGGACACAACGTGTGTTTTGCTCCGCTCAAGTTTGACGATTCCAATATTGATCAGAATTGTGAAGTGGATAAACTGGTTTGTGGTAAAATGAAACCTCTGAATAGTTATGATACCCAAATTTATCATACACTACCCAATCTCTGGCCGTTGATAAAAAGTAAAGTTAAAAAAGACTACTACACCAAACAAATCGGATATTGTACTTGGGAAACTAAAAAACTACCTATGGGTTGGGCTGCTGAAATCAACAAGATGGATGAGTTGTGGGTACCCAGCACATTCAATCAAACATCATTTGTTGATTGTGGTGTGAACATACCAATACAGGTATTTCCTCACATATTTTTTGATCAAAAATTGAAGACTCGAAGTGATGTTGTGTTGTATGATTATCGCAACAGAATAATACCCAATAACGTATACACATTCTATTGTGTGGCTGAGTTGGTTGATAGAAAAGGTGTGATTGATTTGTTGGAAACATACACACATTTCAATACCAAATACAGCCGGTGTCAATTGTTGCTCAAACTACATCACAAAAATTATTCATCGGAAAATATTAAGTTGGTACAAGACACCATATCCAAATATGGTGATAGTGTGTACTTAATCAGTAAAAATGTGACTAACCAAGAACTATTGGACATTCATAGCTTGGGTGATTGTTATATCAGCTTACATAGAGGCGAAGGATTTGGACTGAGCTTATACGATGCTGCGAACTATGGCAAAAAAATAATTGCTACCAACTATGGTGGACCAGTTGATTATTTGAATGAGACTCACCACACAATTCCATATGTTATTTCAGGTGATTGGGCCTATCCAGATCTAGGAAAAGTAGCAGAGTCCATGGAAATTTTATTTTGGTGTAATTGAAAAGATTGCTTGACAACTGCGCCAGTGAGGCTATGATGTTAATATGAACGAAACTGTTGATACAATTGATGCCACAAACATCAGTGAGTTTGAGAGAAACAAACCAGTAGTTACAATGAAGAAACTCAACGATCTATTGGTTAGAATTGACGAAGAAAGAATCAAAACCGAGATTCTTTACAAGGACAGAGTTAGAAGCCTTGACGAGATCAAGAATTTACTGTATAGTGTGAAAGATAGCTTCAAGAAAGGCGAATAAAAATGAAAAACAAGAACAAACTAGATAACGCAACAATTATCACTCGCAAGCATCCAGTTCTAAATTTTGGCCAAAACGGCGTAATACTTGGATTCAATGAATTCAGCGATGAAGTAGTATTCAAGGCTCATGGCGACTCCAAAAAGTACAATTTGCATTATAAGCAAATCTGGCCCTACACCCAGGCTTACAATTACGAAGATCGCAACAAAGCACTAGATTTTTTAGTTAAAAACAACCTATGAATAACAATACCATCACCAGATCCGCCATTCATTTGTACGCACACGCACTGCGACAAAACCGAGCCACAATTATAGATGAATATACCCACCTTCTCGAAACTGAGTTGGGTAGAATGTTTCCTGCTCTTAAAGAAAAGAGTGAGGATGGAGTCCAAGATTGGGCATGTGATATACTCAATTGTGATTCCAAACAAGAAGTTGATGCCACACTGGATCGCATCAACGATATATTGACGCAACAAGCCAAAAATGGATGGGTGTGTGCGTTTTGTGGCAAAAATACATACGACATGGACTCAGATTATCTTTTTGGTACAAATCACATTAATTGCGCTTTGGAAGAAGATATCAAGAACAGAGCACATTCAGATCCTGATTATGTTCTTGATCCTCGCCGCAGAAAACTCTGTGAATTGGAAAAACAAATCGCAGAGTTGCAGAATACTCTGAATAATATCAAAGCCGAACATCACGAACCATATCATCACGAACCAACAAATTAATGTTGCACATGCTCGGCAAACACAAACCGTTTCGTGCTGCATTACATAAGCGTAATGATCCCAAATCTAGGAAAGTCGTCAAAGAATATCTCAAAAAAACGATGTATTATTGTTATATTCTAAAATGTAGTGATAATACGCTATATTGCGGCTATACTAACAATATAGAAAAGCGTGTTTGTGTACATAATTCTGGTAAAGGTGCCAAATATACACAAAAAAGATTGCCGGTTCAATTGGTATATAATGAAGAATTTTTGACCAAATCTGACGCAATGAAGCGGGAATATCAGATTAAACAACTGACCCGAGAACAAAAGATACAGTTGATAAAAAATGGACACAATACCAAATCTACCAATTAAACGTTGGGTATTCGGACTACACACAGTTGGATTAACCACCGGCTCCGAATGGCTATATTTTTGTAGTGTTCATAGTTTTGACACACGCAATGAAGCTGTACACTATTTACAAAATAATCGTGACTGGTGCGATCCAGATGCACACCCACACAGTGGTATATGTGAACTCAGCGACGAAGAATTGATATTTTACAACGATTACTACACATCTTATGAACCTACTAGATAAAATTAAAGACAACTTTGTGAGTGCAGATATTACTGAGTTTTTTTCTAACTAACTACTTATGTATATAATATGAGTGGCAACAAACCCGACAAAAAAGTAACGGAACAATCAGAGCTTATTGCAACCCGCATACCCCCTGGAGATAGATGGACTCTCAAAAGTGATAGTCGCAAGATTATTCACAATAGTCTCACCGAGGTGTTGGAAGCATTCTATACAGAAACTCACTTCAAAGGCGACTATAGATTGTCGCCCGTGGGTAGTAAATTATACACTATTAAGTCGGTAGAAGAAGAAATTGTACCTGAGCCTCTCAAGACATTCAATATTTATGGTGATCCTGTATAGTGCCCTCTATTTATAGGCATGGCCGACGTAGATTATAACGATTTACTAATTAAAGACAACTTTGTTGATTGGATGGATATCATTTCTAAAAATGATCCAGATCCTATTATTAGACAATCAGCAAAAGAGGTGGGATGGGCAGTAAATGGTAATTCACAAGTTAGTCCAAAACCATCATACAAATCGTTGTATGCGAAATATTCGTTTATAGTAGTTCCCATTAAAACAGAAAATGGCCTAAAATCACAACTTTATTCTTATAACGGCCCGACCCGACAAAAATTCATTGGCATAATTTATGCCCCCGGCGTAGTATATGATTCCAATTGCTGTGGACCATTACCAACACCCAGTGTAACCCCAACACCCAGTGTCACACCCACACCAAGTGTAACTCTGACCCCAACATCCAGTGTTACTCCTACTGTTACACCAAGTTTGACACCAACAGCCAGTGTTACACCAAGCTCGACAGCCACACCAAGCTTGACACCAACGGCCAGTGTTACACCCACAGTAACCAGAACCGTAACACCCAGCGTAACAGCTACTCCAAGTGTGACGGCAACACCCAGCGTAACAAAAACACCAAGTGTAACGCCAACAGTCACAAATACCGCAACACCAACTGGAACAGCAACGCCCAGTGTAACTAAAACTCCAAGTGTGACGGCAACTCCTAGTCATACTGTGACGCCAACACATACCGCTACAGCAACTCAAACTCCTAGTGTAACTCCAACCAAAACAATTACACCTAGTACCACAACAACTCCAAGCGTCACGCCTAGTCGCACAACTACACCAAGTTTAACACCAACACCATCAATTACAAGATCGACTAGTGTAACACCAACTAAAACAGTAACACCAACCAGAACAACAACAGCTACTCCAAGCATCACAGCTACTCCAAGCATCACAGCTACACCAAGCGCAACTGGTAGTGGTACTCCAGGTTCCAGTGTGACACCAACACCAAGCATCACAGCTACTCCAAGCATCACAGCTACACCAAGCGCAACTGGTAGTGGTACTCCAGGTTCCAGTGTGACACCAACACCAAGCATCACAGCTACACCTAGTGAAACACCAACACCAAGCATCACAGCTACTCCAAGCATCACAGCTACACCAAGCGCAACTGGTAGTGGTACTCCAGGTTCCAGTGTGACACCAACACCAAGCATCACAGCTACACCTAGTGAAACACCAACACCAAGCATCACAGCTACTCCAAGCATCACAGCTACACCAAGCGCAACTGGTAGTGGTACTCCAGGTTCCAGTGTGACACCAACACCAAGCATCACAGCTACACCTAGTGAAACACCAACACCAAGCATCACAGCTACTCCAAGCATCACAGCTACGCCAAGCGCAACTGGTAGTGGTACTCCAGGTTCCAGTGTGACACCAACACCAAGCATCACAGCTACACCTAGTGAAACACCAACACCAAGCATCACAGCTACTCCAAGCATCACAGCTACACCTAGTGAAACACCAACACCAAGCATCACAGCTACTCCTAGTGAAACACCAACACCAAGCATCACAGCTACACCTAGTGTGACAGCAACTAGAACAGCTACACCTAGTGAAACACCAACACCAAGCATCACAGCTACTCCAAGCATCACAGCTACTCCAAGCATCACAGCTACACCAAGCATCACAGCTACTCCAAGCATCACAGCTACTCCAAGCATCACAGCTACACCAAGCATCACAGCTACACCAAGCATCACAGCTACACCTAGTGTGACAGCTACACCTAGTGTGACAGCAACTAGAACAGCGACGCCAAGCGCAACTGGTAGTGGTACTCCGGGTTCCAGTGTGACACCAACTAGAACAGCGACGCCAAGCGCAACTGGTAGTGGTACTCCGGGTTCCAGTGTGACACCAACTAGAACAACAACACCTAGCTTGACAGCTACACCCAGTGTAACTGCAACTCCAAGCTTGACACCGAGCAGTTCGGATACAACAACCGGATTATTTTATGTTGTTATTGCTGATTTGCCTAGCACACAGAGTTTTTGTGTGACTCAACCTTCATGTGTAGACTTCCCAGACTGCACACCATGCTCCGATGCTGACCCTGTGCCTTATTGCCCAGGTAACATAACATACGCTTCGACTGTCAATGTTTATGGATCGTTGCCGGGGGCATATATGAATCTTGATCATGTTATTGATACATCAGCATCTTGTGGTAGTACAGCTACCAACACAGTAATGATTAAATTCAACAATAATTTCTTAACGGCGGCATCTGGTGACACTAACATAGCTTATCAATGCCATCGTACATTCCCAACTTACAATATAAACGGTTGTTGTGATATTGGGGCGGACGATGTATACAAGACTTACGATGGTTTAAGTAGTCAAATCCAAAATGCTCAGACCTTTGGGCCTGGAACTGGAACGGTGGGCGACCCATATATCATCAATTAATAAACAACTGATACCAAATACTATTTATTGATATGGCTAAAATGGATTATAACAGTCTTTTGAACAAGCAAAACTTTGTTGCTTGGATGTTGAGTATTGCGAGTGATGATCCAAATCCAACAATTAGACAGGCAGCCAAAGAAATTGGGTACGAAGCAAATGGCAACAGTATTATTGGTCCAAAGCCTTATTACAATGCTTTGTATCTGAAATACAAATTCAAAGTTGCGCCAATTCAAACCGATAATGGTATACAAACACAACTGTTTGAATTGGTCGGAATAAATTATAGATCGGTAGGTATTATACGTACACCCACCATTATAAAGACTTTTGTTGCACCAGCACCTACACCATCAAGTTCGACTCCAGATCCTTCAGTAACACCGACAACCTCGCTAGATGTGTCAGCTACTCCAAGCGTCACAGTCACTCCAAGCGTCACAGTCACTCCAAGCACTACAGCTACTCCAAACGCAACTGGCAGTGGTACTCCAGGTTCCAGTGTGACACCAACACCAAGCATCACAGCTACTCCAAGCATTACAGCCACACCAAGCTCGACAGCCACACCAAGCATCACAGCTACACCTAGCTTAACAGCAACTCCAAGCTTAACAGCAACACCTAGTGAAACTGCTACACCAAGCTTGACTGCAACTCCAAGTGAAACAGCAACTCCAAGCTTGACAGCAACACCAAGTGAAACAGCAACAGCAAGCTTGACTGCAACTCCTAGCTTGACTGCAACTCCTAGCTTGACTGCAACTCCAAGCTTAACAGCAACTCCAAGCTTGACTGCAACTCCAAGCTTGACTGCAACACCAAGCTTGACTGCTACACCTAGTGAAACAGCAACTCCAAGTGAAACAACAACAGCAAGCTTGACTGCTACACCAAGTGAAACAGTAACTCCAAGCTTGACTGCAACACCAAGCTTGACTGCTACACCTAGTGTGACTGCTACACCTAGTGTGACTGCAACTCCAAGCTTGACTGCTACACCAAGCTTAACAGCAACTCCAAGTGAAACAGCAACTCCAAGCTTGACTGCTACTCCAAGTGAAACAGCAACTCCAAGCTTGACAGCAACTCCAAGCTTGACTGCTACACCAAGCTCGACAGTCACTCCAAGCTTGACACCAACTCCAAGCATTACAGCTACACCAAGCATCACAGCCACACCAAGCATCACAGCTACACCAAGCACTACAGTCACACCAAGCTCGACAGCGACGCCAAGCTCGACAGTCACTCCAAGTCCAACTGTAACAGCAGTACCAGATTGGGGTCCAGTGTTCTTTGGTGGAGCGGCTTATGGCACAAACAGTACATCATTTGTTAAATCCTCCGGCACCGAAGGCTGGAACAGCAAAGTTTATTCCACTGTAGGTTACATAGACGGAGTGTCGGTTACGGCGCAATGTAATACTACTACTAATGCAGACGTGATGTTTGGTCTTAGTGTTGATCCAGCATCAACAGCACACGTTGATAATGAATATGTAAATCTTGATTATGCGTGGTGCTTCCTTGGCGGCACGTTGCAAATTTTTGAAAGCGGTGAGAATGCGTACAGCTACGGTGCTTATACCGCCAGCACAGTTCTTAACATTACTTATGATGGTACAAATGTAAAATACTACAAAGATGGTACATTAGCTAGAACTGTGCAACGTGACGATCTACGTTTAACACCACTGTATTTCAGCACTGCTTTCCACTATATCAATACAAGCATTGCATTAACAAATGTGGCGTTTGTTTCAGCACCCGGTGTGACACCAACACCAACACCCAGCGTCACCGCAACAGCAACAGCAACACCAACACCAAGTTTAACAGCAACTCCAACAGTTACTCCAACAATCTCAGTTACACCAAGTGTGACACCAAGCTTAACAGCAACACCAAGTGTAACAGCAACAATCTCAGTCACACCAAGCTTAACAGCAACCCCAAGTGTAACAGCAACAACCTCAGTTACACCAAGCTCAACAGCAACACCAAGCTCAACACCAGACCCAAGCTTAACAGCAACACCTAGTGTGACAGCAACACCTAGTGTGACTGCTACACCTAGTGTGACTATTACTCCAAGCTCGACAGTCACTCCAAGCTTGACACCAACAGTATCAGTTACTCCAAGCTTGACACCAACAGCATCAGTTACTCCAAGCTTAACAGCAACAGCATCAGTTACTCCAAGCTTAACAGCAACACCAAGCTCAACACCAGAACCAAGCTTAACAGCAACACCAAGCTTGACAGCTACGCCGAGCTTGACACCAAGTCCAACTGTGACAGCGGTACCAGATTGGGGTCCAGTGTTCTTTGGTGGAGCGGCTTATGGCACAAACAGTACATCGTTTACTAAAACCAGCGGAACGAATGGTTGGAACAGCAAAGTTTATTCAACGTTGGCTTACACAGGTGGAGCGTCGGTTACGGCGCAAACGAATACCACTGCTGGTATCTCGATGTTTGGTCTTAGTGTTGATCCAGCATCAACAGCACATGTCAACAGTGAATATGCTAATATTGATTATGGATGGTACCTCGAGCCCGCCGGCGGCGATGGTCTGTACATTTGGGAAAGCGGTGTGTACGTGGGTAGCTTCGGTGCTTATACAGTCAACACAATTCTTAATGTTATTTATGATGGTGCTAATGTAAGATATTACAAAGACGGTGTATTAGCTAGAACTGTGCAACGTGACGATCTAAGGTCAACACCACTGTATTTCATTGCTACTTCCTATTATGTGGACGCAACCAGAGCAATAACAGATGTGACGTTTGTTTCAGCACCAAGTGTGACACCAACACCAACACCCAGCGTCACCGCAACAGCAACAGCAACACCAACACCAAGCGTCACAGCCACACCAAGCGTCACAGCCACACCAAGCTTGACACCAACTCCAAGCACTACAGCCACACCAAGCACTACAGTCACACCGAGCGTCACAGCCACACCAAGCACTACAGTCACACCAAGCGTCACAGCCACACCAAGCTTGACACCAACCCCAAGTCCAACTGTGACAGCGGTACCAAGTTGGGGACCAGTGTTCTTTGGTGGGGCCGCTTATGGTGCAAATAGTACATCATTTACTAAATCCTCCGGCACCGAAGGCTGGAACAGCAAAGTTTATTCCACTGTGGCTTACACAGGTGGAGTATCAATCACAGCACAAGCTACTGGAACCTATACTACGTTTATGTTTGGTCTTAGTGTTGATCCAGCATCAACAGCACACGTTGATGAATATGCTAATATTGATTATGCTTGGTTCTTGCCCGGAAGCAGTGGTTACAGCGCACGAATTTATGAAAGCGGCATCGACGTTGGCGTTGACTTCGGCATTTATACATCCAGTACAGTTTTTAATGTTACGTATGATGGTGCTAATGTAAGATATTACAAAGATGGTGTATTAGCTAGAACTGTGCTACGTGACGATCTAAGGTCAACACCACTGTATTTCATATTCACGCCTTATCATATCAATACAAGCATTGCATTAACAGATGTGGCATTTGTTTCAGTACCAAGTGTGACACCAACACCAACAGTTACACCTAGTGTGACTGCAACTCCAAGCTTGACACCAACAGTTACTCCAAGCTCAACAGCAACTCCAAGCTTGACACCAACAGCATCAGTCACACCAAGCTTGACGGCCACACCAAGCTTAACAGCAACTCCAAGTGAAACAGCAACTCCAAGCTTGACTGCTACTCCAAGTGAAACAGCAACTCCAAGTGAAACAGCAACAGCAAGCTTGACTGCTACACCTAGCTTGACTGCAACACCAACAGTATCAGTTACTCCAAGCTTGACACCAACAGCATCAGTTACACCTAGTGTGACACCAACAAAGACAGTTACACCTAGCTTGACACCAACACCTCCAGCACCAAGTGTGACACCAACAAAGACAGTTACACCTAGCTTGACACCAACAAAGACTGCAACTCCAACAGTTACACCAACCCCAAGTCCAACTGTGACAGCGGTACCAAGTTGGGGACCAGTGTTCTTTGGTGGTGCTGCTTATGGTACAAACAGCACATCGTTTGCTAAACCCAGCGGCACCCAGGGCAGCAACAGCAAAGTTTATTCCACGGTGGCTTACACAGGCGGAGCATCAACCACAGCACAACTTGCTGGCGTACTCGGCGCGGCCTTTGGTCTTAGTGTCAATCCAGCATCAACAGCACACGTTAACCTTGAATATGCTAATATGGATTATGGTTGGTACTGCAACGGCACCTACGCGGGCGGGATGTTGATGATGGAAAGTGGCAACAACCAAGGTGGCGTTACTTGGACAGCCGGCGCTGTTTTTAACATTACTTATGATGGTGCCAACGTAAGATACTACAAAGACGGTGTATTACAAAGAACTGTGCTACGTACCGATCTACGCTCAACACCATTGTATTTCATGTGTACTTCATATGGAGTTGACGCAACCAATTTACAAACGGATGTGGCATTTGTATCGATACCAAGTGTGACACCAACTCCAACAGTTACTCCAAGCATCACGGCAACACCTAGTGTGACACCAACAAAGACAGCCACACCTAGTGTGACACCAACAAAGACAGCTACTCCAAGCTTGACACCAACAGTCACTCCAAGCTTGACACCAACACCAAGTGTGACGCCAACACCAGGTATTTGATGTTGGGTGATGTGGTGACAACAGATTCTGCGGCAATTCAAACTGTGACCAACAACAATTCAGTACAACATAAAGTTGAAAAACCGTTCTAATCGTTATAAAATGAAACAACCACGCAAAGTTATATTGCCAAAACTTAAACTTGATCGATGTCCAGATTGCAAAGTAAAGGCCGGTCAGCAACATAAATTGAATTGTGACATTGAACGGTGTTCGTGTTGTGGTAGCCAATATATTACATGTGGTTGTAAAGATCATGATGGTGCATTTGCACGTTGGACTGGTTTTTGGCCTGGATATCTTGAGAGTAAAGAGTTGAATTTGGATCTCATTAGTTTCTACACTATGGAGCTACACAAAATTGTATTTGTAAAACCCACCAAATAAACAATATAAACAAAAAAGCCATCGGAACTGTCCGATGGCTTTTGAATTTGGTGGGTTTGATAATTTATATCACTTGAAAGGCACAGCCCACTTTTTTGAGTCTACGTTTGACTCTGCTACCTTAGCAATAAAGTTGTCAACCTTTTGTTGACGAGCTTGAGCCTTTTGCTCAACAGCTTGTTGTGCTGCCTGAACTTGTGCATTACTCATACCCGGATTGTTGGATACGATACCACCGATTGGTTTAAGACTTACGATTCCACCTGCTACGATTGCCATAATATTTCCTTTGGTTAGTGTTTCTATGTATAACTATCACACAAAGTTTGTAACAATTGTAATTTTCATATAAATTCAAAGTTTCGAATCATATGTGGATTGTAGCGTGGATAATAGTCCGAAACAATTTTCTTGAATGGTTCAAACAAGTTATAATTGTTGATATCAATTTCTTGGTTCATTGCGTCGATATATCTTATAAACATGTCGTGTGGATCATTATGTAATGTTAGATTCCGCAAATGACCATAGTATCGTGTGCTCATACCACGCAAATGTGCATATTTTACATTTGCATGATTGATCACGTAAGTTTTGTTGCTATAAAGATGTGACTGCATTAAAACCCGCTGGTATTGATCATAAACTCTGGTGGTATCAGCTGAAAATACATCTTTATGGTTATCAACTATACAGTATGGTTGCGATGTTGCATTGGCATACTCACCATTGTTACAGTTTGCGCCAAAATGAATCTGTGGTTTTTCAATTTCTAAAAAATGAATATCAGGTAGACTCAACAAGTAGTCTTTGCGCCATACCATGAACGATATATCACCACAATCTCGGTGAAATGCGCCATTACTGATAAAATCGAAATCTTCGTTGAATACACTCTGAATTTTGTCCCACTCAAAAGTTATGTAATCGGTTTCGATTCGTGCCACATAATCCACTTCACAACGATCAACCACGTATTCAAATGGATACCCATACCCATGCTTGTATGTTCCATCTGTTTGATTGCCTGACCACTTGGTTGTTAATGGTGCGTGATCATTATGAATTGATACCACGTTGGCATACCCACGCAAGTCATCACGCAACCATTCACCAAAATCACGGCTATCAGATTCACTGATTCCCAAAGCATGTGGATACGGCGAAACGACCACATCAATTTGATGCATACATTTGCTCAATTTTTCCTTGATCAGCTTTCTGGCTAAAGGAAAATCACAATAATCAATCCACGGAATGCAACAGTGTATACGTTTGGTCATCCCAAATACATATTACCCACACGTTTGCAAATCGTTTTCGTTTTTGTCAAAAAAAGTAAACTCGCTGCTAAACATGGAGTATAATTTATCGGTAAAATACCCATATTTCAAATATTCTTCCAACTTATAGTAGCGTGTTTCATCGTCGCACATACACCGCATACCTATAAATCCATTTTTGATGGTTGTGGGCGTGTCACAATGTTGACAATGTATTTGAATGTTTTTCATGCATATTAAAATATCATAGGTTTGTCAAAAAACAAGGGCCGTCACAGTATTGTAACAGCCCTTTTCACAATTGTAATATTTGGACTTACATATCGCCAATCCACTTGACAGAAACCATGTGATCATTGTTGCTGTCGTGAATAACGTAGTAATTGCAATGGCTTACATCCAAACACAGATTTTGGCTATAATCATTGCTCAAGGAAGATCCACTGTTGATCCAACGAGGTTTTGTCTGAGGAGTATGACCAAAAATTTGGTTAACACCTGTAACCGGCTTAAACTCGGTGGCATCACACCAATTAATGCCACCACGCAATTCATCGCCACCACGGCTTCTTCCAGCACGTAGAATAGGCAAAGCTGCCTTGGCATCAAATGCGTGTTGCAATGCTTCGGTGCAAGTATTTTTCAACCAAGACTTGAACTCGGTATCTTTGCCATATTTATCATAGAAATAGGGATGTACACCAGCATGACTACACAACCAACTACCAACCCAAGTGTAAAGAGGCAACTTTCGCCAGTCAGATTCACTCAACACGGCATTAATAGCATAATCTTTTGAGGATTCATAACCACTGCATTTGTAGCTTCTATGGTTGAAAGCATAGTTGGTATCATGATTTCCCATGATATGGATACGATTCTTTTGCTCAAGACTAGCAGCAAGCCACTGTGCGGTATCTTTGGCAATGCGCCAATCATCGCCGAAGTCGTCAAAGTAATCGCCTAGAAAAACAATTTGATCGGCAGATTCATGCTTGATGATTTTTTCTGCTTTGTCCCATTTGTTATGAATATCCGCAAGGATGAGAGTTCTAACGTTCATTCACCTAATATACCATGGCAGTGGAAAAAAGTCAACCTTTTTTGATTTTCTTTTTTAGATTACTCCAAGATTGTGTTTCAATTTCTTGTTGTTTCTTGAGATTCTCTTGAAAAGTACCATCTGGATTACCACAAAAATCGTCGATGGTTTGTAGTCGCAACTTTTTGGATCTGATGCCCCAATTTATGTCATCAAAATTGGAGTTATAAACTTTTTTATTGACTGGCCTGGGTTTGCTCCCCTTGCCGTTCTGATGATTGCTCATAAATTTTTTGATATCCTTGCTCAATGATTGGGAAAAACTGCTCTTGATGATATAAATCTTGGGCAATCAGTGTTGCGCTTCTGATAAAGTGGGCATTTTCACACGGTTGTAGCCAAAATCCACCATTTTCATCTTTTTCATAATTGACAAAAATAACATGTAGCAGTTTTTCCTCCAACGAATCATACAACTCTTTGACGGGGCTGTCAACATAAACTGTGTCTGCCTCACTCCACGCTCCATCGACACGGGGACAAATACACAATTTGTATTCTTCATTGATAAGCACTTTGAATACAAAGGCGTTTGGTTTTGGTTTGTCAGTATTATTGATAATTGTTTGGCTCATAATTTAACAGCAGTGACCCTGCTTTTTTATTTCTGGTTGTGGACATCTGACACCTATACCGGGTTTAACCTTATATAGTTCCAGATATAGTTCTTGTGTAAGTTTGTCGATTGTTTTTACCACCTTTGGTACACCAATACTGGTATCAATCTCGTGTATTTTGCTTAAATAATTTTTAATGATATTATTCATCGTCCCAGATTTTGATTTTGCTCCAACTACTATCTTTGAAGAAAAGATCGGGATCGCCAAAGTGGTCCATTGCTGCCTGCACAACATTACCGTTACCCCAATAATTACCAGTAATGAATCCATCTGGCTTTATTTTTGGCAACCAAGTCGCCAACAATCTCCAGTTGTGTTGGTAACTCCGATGTTCATTTATGTAGATCAGATCAATACTGTTGTTTTCAAATTGATCAGCAGCTTCCAATGCATCCACATCATCAATCACTTTGACGAACGGATATGGTTCAGTACGTAGTTTGAAATTGTTACGCACATCTTCCAACGCAATATTCTTGGGCCAGCTATCATCAATAGCATCAAATTGATCTATCACAAACAGTTCTTCGGGTTGTAGATACTTGGCAATCAATGATGTGGCTTCGCCTTGATAACAATTGATTTCAACAATACGTTTTACTTTGAAATCACGTTCGTCTTGATTCTTCTTGATGTAATTCAAAAAGTCAATAAAGCCAGTCAAATAGACTTTCGCGGGATTGTCCAAACCACTCAAAAACTTGATGTCGTTGTCGGTACCAAAAAATTGTTCTTGCACACCAATACCCAAACGACTGTTTTGAATCATGCGCAACTTGTTTTTGGCGTTGGCAAGCTTTTTCTTACTGATACGCTTTGCCCAACTATGGTCCTCGAAATGGGCATCTATGTTGCTAACAGTGTCAGTAATTGTTTTGACAACCACATCACTACCCCATTCACCACCCGCAATGATTCCACCATCACGCAACTTTGGAAGATACAGATCCAACAACTGTCGTAGTTTGCTTGCGGAATTGTTGCTGCCCAGATAAATAAAATCAAAACTACCATCATCAAACAAATGTACGGCGTCAATGATATCAACATCGTGAAGATTGACACATGGAAAATGTTTGGCTCTCAAAAAGAAGTTGTGTTTTACATCGTCCCACTTATGCAAGAAAATTGATTCATCGTTATTTTGAACGTCGAGTGGCTTACGACTTTCAAAAGACTCAACAGCATGAATGCTATTGGGATTTAGTTTGTGTGCAAATATTGTGGTCAATTCACCTTGGAAACAGTTGAGTTCCAATGCATTTTTTACTTGAATCTTGCTATTGACATACTCGCACAAATCCAAAGCACCTTTAAGAGGATCTGGTAGAAAATATGTAGTATCCAGAATAAATTCGATGCTCTGTGAACTAACATAAAACTGATTGCTTACACCAGCGTCGGATGCAGGCACACCCAGTCGAAACTTTTTTACTGTATTGATCAGTGGTATATTTGTGTTTGTTGCCATATTACTATATAGATTTTTTGGACACCGGGTGTGTAATTATATTTTACTTCTGTAGTAGAAACTCAGCGAGTTGTTGTTGCTTTTGTTTGTCAAAAACAAATTCGTCGGTAAATGGATATCCTTTGAACACGATGTGGTATATCCACCTTAGTTTTTGTCGCCAATCCATTTTACGTCCTACCAAACCTCGTTCAAATATACTGAGGTATACTTCTGATTCGTCGGTGAATCGTTCAACCACCAAACCATGGCTATAACAATCACACATGATGAACATTTGACTGTTGTTTAGATCGTTAGTTTTCTTTCCAATTTCCATAAATTATTATACAAGTAACGGTTGGCTCGACACAGATGTTTGAAAACAAAACGGATAATTTCGTTGTATGGTCTAAATATAATTCGATACACCAACGTGCTTTCAAATACCCAACGCTGCTTCATAAGCTCAGTATGAACTCTTTGTTGTTCAAGTCTGTATGAATTATCACGGGCCACAAACTGCGTCAAATCCACTTTTTGTACTTTACCATCAATTATTGTAATTTGGTATTCTATGCTATAGTCCAAGCCCTTTTTAGTGGAACTGATATAGTCATGAATTTCTATGGTCTGTGTAATATTGTGCGGCACCCAATGCGTATCTTTGATTTTGAATGGCAACATTTGGTCGTCCGTAGTTTCATACGTCACATTCAAAATCCACAATGTACCATCTTCTCGGATTTCAAATTTATCCAATGCATTGTTCAAAGACTTTGTTTGAAAATCTACAGATCCAGTATAGCCTTGCGCATCCGCAGGCATTGGTAATGGATACTTACAATTGATATCGTCGAACATTCCCATATAGTTGTATCTATTACTTTTTGATTTTTACTTGTTTAATCCAACTACTATCTTTGAAATAGATGTTTGGTTCACCAATGGTTGCAAGACATGTTTGTACAACATCGCCGCTGCCCCATCCAATACCACATATGTATCCACCTGGTTTTATCTTTGGTAGTGCTTTTTCAATAATGGTTTGTAAATACGTTCTATTGTCATGTTCATTGATATAGAGCATATCAATACTATCATCTTCAAACAAATCATCCAACACAACAATAGGATTGTGCGGCAGTAGACGAACACAATCAAATGGCTTGGTACGAAACTCGAAATTTTGCCGGATCTTGTTTATATCGTTTGCACCCAAAATATATGATGGTAGCTTGTCAAACGCATCAATGACGTACAAAGTCTTGGGTTTTAGATAATTAGCAAATAGTTCGGTTGTTTCACCTTGATAGCAGTTCACTTCCACAATTGTTTGTATATTTTTTGGTTTAATATACTCTAAAAATTCAAAGATTGAATCAAGGTATGCCGATTTATGTTTGGTTTGCAATTCCAAAATATCGTCGGGGTGTGTTGTGAATTGCCGATGTAAACCCTGACCCAATCGTGTGTTTGGTAGTTGATGCATTTTTGCCAAACGCTTCAACTTTGGTGTCACTTTAACCAACCAACTACTATCTTCAAAATAGATGTCTACGTCACCAAACATTTCGATCAGAGCGGCGGTGACTCCACCTTTGCCCAAATCGTGTCCACCGAGGTATCCATTTACTTTTACTTTTTGTAGATACAACTTGATGTCACGCAATACACCTTCATACGTATGTTCACCGTCAATGTAAACGAAGTCTAGACTATCATCTTCAAATTTATCGGCTACATTTTGACTAAAGTCTTTGATGTGTTTAATACACGGAAACTGCTCGGTTCGCAATTTGAAGTTGTAACTCACATCGTCAAAATTAGCAAACGAACTATCATCGTTTGAATCGTAACCATTTACAAACGGATCCATAGCAAACAATTCCTTTGGCTTCAAATACAATGCGAACAAACTGGTACTTTCGCCTTGGTAGCTACCAATCTCAACCATGCGTTGCACATCAACTTCTTTTTTTACATGGTTGATACACGCAATGAGTCCACGCAACCAATTGTTTTGAAACAAATCGTCATGACTCAATATGTAGGCAATATTTTCGTCAGTGGCAAAAAATTGTTGTTCGCCAAGGCCTGTGCCCAACCGCATACATGGTAGTTTACGTAACAGAGTATTATCCATAAATTTATTCTTTGATGTACTTTAGTGTTTTTGTATAACAATCAAAACATAGTTGACCAGCACCATCCACGTAATTGTTTCTAAAATCTACGTGCATTGACTTTGGAACATTGGTGTCGATACTACACATTACACACGTTTCAAACTGTGGTTGTTCAACGACAAAATCATCGTTTCTGGCATTTTTGATAATATTATTATGCATAACTTATTTAGTAACTTGTTTAGTTTCGTAGACAGCACCATCCACTGAATAGTACGCTCTATAAGTATTTGTTTGAATAGTTGTTATTGCAATATTATTGGTTTTTACTCTATAATATTCAATGTACTCGTTGGTGACCCTCTGAATCTTGACATCCTTGGGAATTTGATTCAATGCTTCTTCAAATTTGTATCTGAGCAGCGATGAACAACCAGATTGCAATAGCAGTGCGGCAGATAAAAGTATCGTGGTTATAAACTTAGGTTTCATGATGTTTGTGGTAAGCCGCAACGTACCGAATAATATTATTTTTGCCCACTGGATTCATGCTGTGAACCACAAACTCAGGGTGTTTTACGCCCAACTTCATACACTCGTTGCACAGCAACTTAGCACAATCATAACCAGTCTTTTCGGTCAGATTATCATAGTCAATAGCACCACCATGATTCATGCTATCATAATGTGTGTCAGCCAAATCGTGATCATAGGCAACAAACTCAGGAATGCCCTTGTTCAAAATAGTTGTACGAAATTCTTTATATGAGCGCACAATTGTCCAAGGCACAGCTGGCAGTTTGACCCAAGTAACGTCGGTAGGTTCTCGGATGTCGTCTAAAAACAGATAATATTTTTGGTTCATGCTTTTTTAAGTTTCTGTTCCAAGTATAGCACATACTTACGCATTGGCAAGCCATTTACAAACACAGATCCTAGATCATCTATTTTTGTGGTACGTATTGCATCTGAACCGTATTTGTTTAATATCGTTTCAAGTTCAGCATAATCAACGACGGTATGTATTTTTATTGTGTATTTATATTTCATAATTTTACTTCCACAGAACTTGCAGTATTACAATCAATAGTGCCAATCCAATGAGGGTTAGTGTTTTGAGTCCCAGTTTTTCGTTGAAATGACAGTACGATAGTATGGTGAACATAATCAATCCGATACCGAATGTCAAGATTCTATTCGGCCAAACTTGTCCTTGAAAGTGATCACTGATTATTTTTATTGCACGTATAGAGACATATGTGTTTGGTATGCTTAGAAATATCAATAGATACTCGTATTTCTTGAACCATGGACTTATGAATTGACCGTGTAGTTGATACCATCCGGTGATGTATACACAAACCAGTAGACTTACGCCAATAAGTAATTTCATACTGCATTATTTTCTCTTAAAATAACATTATACTTATTCATTGGATTTTTACACACCAAGCTTTCTTTGGATAATTTGGCATATGTAGTGTCATATAAATGAACAAAATCGTCGCCTTTTATTTTCTCACCCTCTTTTAATTTTATATATTTTTTCAAGGAAGTTTCCGCTATTTCTACGATGTTGGATGCACTTTTCATAATTTTTTATTAAACAGCTACATCAAACTTAATTGTCGGGTGAAACTCGTAATCAAGTAGTTTGATATCATCATATTTGAAATCAAACAATGATTTGACTTCTGGATTCAACCACAACTTCGGCAATTTTTTAGGTTCTCTCGTAAGTTGTAGTTTCAATCCATCAAGATGATTCACATAAATGTGCGTATCTCCGGTTGAATGTGTGAATGTACCTGTAGTCATATTGACCGTCTGTGCAATCATGGCAGTTAATAGTGAATAACTAGCTACGTTAAATGGATTTCCGAGTGCCGTGTCTTGCGATCTTTGGTACAACAAACAATTCAAACGACGGCTTGGAATATTTTCCTCGGCTAATTTTTGAATAACCCACATTTCCGATTTAGGAAGATTTACAGGACCAACTTGTTTTTGTAAAATTTCAATTCTCTCTTCCAATGTCAATTCTTCTGTATGGAACTGGAATAAGCAATGACAGGGCGGCAAAGCACAATGATCTACCCAATATGGATGCCATGCACTTACGATCATACGTCTGTCGTCTGGATAGAACTTGAGTTTCTCAATGACTTTCCTCAGCTGATCTACAGTGTCTAGGGTTTCTTTGCCCTCTGAGGGTGCCACTGTATCATAGTCATTGTAAAATGGAAATGCTCGCCACATTCCACCATAAGTTCCTTCACCAAGTTCACCCCATCTATTTGCAAACGATTCGTCAAATTTAATTTTTTCAACAAATTCTTCTTGTGTCAATTTGTTCTCTTGCACCGCTGGAATTTCTTTCTCCAGATTTTCTGGAGAAGTATAGAATTTTGCTCTATTTTCCCACCAATCAGAATATTTCTTGTATGCCCATTCGTTCCAAATACGAACATTGTTATCAACCAGATATTTGATATTGGTGTCGCCACTGATGAACCACAATAGTTCATGAACAATAGCTGGCCAATGAACTTTCTTGGTTGTTAGAATTGGAAATGCGTTGAGGTCAACGTCGTATTTGGCTTGAGCACCAAAAATACCGATTGTATCAATGCCGGTACGATTTTTCTTAACTTTTCCGTTTGTCAAAATATCATTGACAATTCTGAAATATTCTGTGTCTACTTTGTTCATAATTTACGACGCATGTTTTTTGAGTTATTTGTTGCTATAGCCATCAATCTTTCTTCAGTAAGAGGTATTACGGGGTCTGGTTCTACAATCTTTGGTTTTAGTTCAGGATCATCTTTGTGTAGTTCGTAATATTGTTTTGATGATGTTGTTAGTCCGATATCATCATAGTCGTCGTCACTAGAATAGGCAAGTTTATTTTCTTTTAGATTCCACACCTCTTTTATGTTGGAATAACACTGTGGATCTATTTCTTCATATCCTTTAGCACGAACCAACTTCTCAAATGTAGTGTAGTATTCATAGAATATACTCATATGACCACTACTCACTTGAACGGTAACATATTGTTCATCCAATGGGGCATTTTCAATACCGGCGTCTAAAACTGATTGATAGTGTTTGTCCATATTAGTTTTTATTTGATAGCTTTTAGTCGTGTAACTACATCATCCACATAATACGCAGTAAATTCTGCTTCTGCGTCTATTTTATTGATTGCAGTTTCATGCCATTCTTCTCGCACTTGTTTTTTGTCGGTGTAGAATTGTTTGAAGTCATTGTGCAACCACTCGGTTGGTAAAGTCGGATGGATATTGTCATACAATCTACGAACAATTGGCAGAATCATGCCAGCGAATCTTTCGGAGTCGGGTGTATATGGAGGAACATCTTTTAGTAGACGGTGTGCCATATTGTCCAATGCAAGTGCTAGTTCATCACAACTAGTTTCGTTTTCAATACCTTCTAACAATCCAGTTTTTCTCCACTTTTCTGTGTCTACTTTGTTCATAATTTACTTAGTATACTTGATAACTCTATGACCGTCAAATTCTTTTATCACTTCTTGTTTATTATAAAGATGTTCAAACGGAATCATATAGGTATCAGCGTCATATGTGCCTTTGATGTGAGTCACGTAGAACTCGGTTATGTATGGAAGAAACAGTTCATATGTTTTTGCTCCACCAATTACTATAAGTTCTCCCTTGTGCGAGGAATCTAAATTAACAATATTATCTTTGTCTCTATAACAAAATGCCATATTGTTTATTGGATCATACGTGTCTGGATATACCATTCTCGTCAATACGATAAGATTTCTATTTTTAAGTGTTGGTAAAGTAGTAAATGTTGTATGACCAACAATTAATATTTTACCCATAGTGAATTCTTTGAACCACTTGAAGTCTTCCTTTATAGATGGCCAGGGCAAAGCACCATTTTTGCCTATGGCTCTATTTTCCGACATTGCGAGTATTGCTTTCATTTTTTTATAAATCAAAACTTCTGGAATAACCATCCAATGCTTCATTATATCCACTAAGCCAATAATTATGTTGATCCGAATCTTCTGGGTATGGACATTGTGTTCCGTCATCATTATATCCAGCTTTGTATCCCACATCAAATGCTTGTTGTTGTTCTGGTGACGGTTTACTCATATTACATTTGCTATCGGAGATTCTAGTATTCGTTCATAACGCAACTCAGTTGGTTTAACTTCGACGAATAGAAATATGCCAGTATATATATTTTCTTTGATTTCTGCTTCTTTGATTTCTGCTTCTGTTATTCCATTCGGATACCGTTGCGCGAATTGTGTAGGAGTATATATTTTCAGGCTGTCTACAAATGAATTCACGTTGTCAAGTGACTTAATTGCTACACATTTTCCGTCCGGCAATTTTTTATACCAACTAAAAGCAAAAATTTTATCATTATATTTCAATATACTACTTTCATTATTTGAAGCTCGAAAATTTTCAATCTGAACTAACTTCTGTTTAATAATGGGAGCATTGATAGTGATGTGCGGAGTATTGTCCGCATATGGTTGACAATAACTTAATAATGCTTGAATTATCATATCATTATTTCATAAATGCGGTCAAGTCAAACTTATTGTTTGGTAACAGCGATTTTGCATAAGCCTCAGTCTTAGACATTTTGGCAAAATTAAATGTTTAAGTAACCACGCATAAAATCTATGTTCTCTTGTTTGTCGTATCATATTCAATCTATATTAGCTTTAATTCTATATGCTTTTTTTGCGGATTCTCGTTCTTCAATCGGATTTCCAGTATTATAATCTATTTCTTCACATATAGCATTATATAGTTCTATTCTATCTTCTAATTTGTCTGGAAAAGTATTATAACTCACTGCTAAAAATATAGAATCTCGTATTGTCCATTTATATTTTGAATTTCCACCAGTGTTATTGTGATCAGTATCCATACTTCTTAGGGTAAATTAGATCACCATCTTTGTCAACTTCTACTACTTGTAATTTTCCACCCACCGTTTTCCAATCTGGTCGTTTTACTCCACGAACACCATAACACACATACTTTCTTCCATATGGATCTATAATTGGACATGGGCTTTTAACGAATGAATATAGATGTGTAATTCCAGTTCTCTTCGCTTCATTCAACAACTCTTCATTGGTGTAATATGTTTGTGGGTGTTGATCCGATTCAAAATCCTGTCGGTCTTGGACTCCAATCACATCAGCCACACGATTGGGTCTAGGATATACAAATCTGCCACTTACAGACGCTGTGTTCTTGGTGAAAGTTTCTTGTGTAAGATCAACATCAACATCTGATATTACTTTTAACCTCCACATCTTTATTACTACCGGCTTACACACTGCCGTTCGTTTACCATCACAATCTTCTATTCTAAATAACATTGACGCTGGGTGAGTAAGCCAATCAAACTGTTTGTATAGTGGCACTTCGGCAGTTACACCAAGTGCAATTGTGGGTGCCAACATTGTGGCACCAAGTCCCAATGTTGTGGTTTTGAAAAAGTTTCGTCTGTTCATATTATTTTAATATCCTAATGTTTTGAGTGATGCCAATAACATTGCAGCGGCTTTCTTCATCTTTTTTCGTTTAACCTTTATTACAGACAGTTGTTTTTCTGTATAACAACTATCTCCCCTCCAAACAAGATCTTGTGATGCAAGATCTTTAGATGTTCGCTTCAAATCAGAAACAACAAGTTTAACAATTTCAACGTAATTACTATTTTGATCAGTATTCATATCAACTCTTTTTCTTTATATTGTTCATACGAATGGAATCAAATTCTCTTGGTTTCTTACATATCTATGGATATTAGAAACATCATCTGGCATTTTAATGCGATCAAAAAGATGGCTCAACCAATTTCTCATTTGGATGTGGGTATAAAAATGAGCATAATTTTCTTCGTCCCACCAAATATCATAACTCATCAAATTCTTTTCTTTTGCATCTTTATCAAACTGATCGTAACCTACTTGACCGCCGACGGAAACTGTGCGGTCAGATTTCTCTATTGTTGTAGAAAAAGTTACACTGGATGTTTCTTTCGTAACGGGATCACAACATTCATCAATTGTAAACTCTTTGGTCAATTTTCGTAGATGGTCCATGATAGGAACGAAATTGTTTCGTATCTTGTTTTCGTTGATGAATGCGTTGTATTCATCCAATGTGATTTCATCCTTTGCAGCCAATATTGTTGCCAAATCATTTGTAGTGTTCATATCAATCCTTTTTCTTTATATTGTTTATTTTCTTGTTCTCTGATGTATAGGTAAGTTTCCCACCAAGCATCTTTTGCTGCTTGAATTCCCTCAAGATCTTTAATATCTTCAATTGTATCAAAAGATAAATTACCATCTATATTGGCAACAACATTGCATTGACAATCATAGATTTTAACATTGAATTTGGGTCGGGTCAACAAATGATAATCATTTGGATGTTTAGCTGTACAAATCATATCAACTCTTTTTCTTTATAATCGCCGTTCAATTCATTATAGTTTCCATCCTGATTCAATTGCTTTTTGTTTAATACGATAGTCAAAATCTTTTACGGCATAGTTACGATCAATCCTAGATTTTCGTACATACAATTCGTCTTCCGAAAAAGGAGTGTGCCCACTTATCATAACCCATTGATCCAAATGTGCGGATTTCAGTGACATATACCACTCCAACAAAGATGCATCCGATTTCAAATCAAAAAAGAAAATATTGTTGACATACTTGTATCTAACCTCCAACGCAATGTCATTCTTTATTTGTTCCTCGGTATAATCATGCGTATATTGTTTATAGTAAGCCTTGGCATCACCATCATGAATATCCATGCTTCCCCAATGATAATGCATTGTGCTCAATTTGCAACTTTTTTCGTCTGGCTCGTATTCAAAGCCATACAATTTACCATAGTGTTCAATATCCTCAAGGGAAAATATAGAGATTTTAGTTTGGGCCATATCAACTCTTTTTCTTTATAATTGGATCAAAGAATATATCTTCGTATCCTTTGTTCCAACATTCTTCAATGTCCTCATCAAAGTGAATCATACGTAATTTGCAACTATAATGCAAACTGAACCATTGATGTATATCTTCATTTTTGTTACCCAAATAGTGTGCGGTGGTCAGTGGATTGTTGCAAAAACAATCAATCATTGATTTGTGTTCGTCACAAACTGCTCTATACCATGTTTTCATTGAAATATAATTTTTTCATATTCATTATTCTGATTAGTTTTTATGGACACGTTTATTTTGCTGCCACATTTGAAACAACCAGAGTTTGGTCTATATCTAAGCGAACAAATTGCCAAAGAGAAGTGCGATGAATAATTACACACATCACATTGATCGTTGCTACATTTGAACTCCAAATACTGTTTTGATTCATCAAATTGTTTCAACTCATTGTTCAATAAAGAATGATATGTTTCAATCATCCGACGATTATTTTCGTCATCTATATGTTCGGTTGTCATATCAATCTTTTTAATTTCCGTTAACCAATTATCGCCGTTGAGATTGCTTGTGGAAGAATTCCCAACCCTTCCAGCACCAGCGAGTTCCAAATCCTCCGAAGCCTCCGAATTTCAAGCGGCAGTACCGGCGAGTCAATGATTGGCGTTGGATGCCGTAGGTCTTTCCGTAGATTGTGATGGTCATATTCTGCTATTTTCCAATCCAGATGTTAATGTTGACACTGTTTCTTTGTCACCACACGATTCGTTAACAATACTTACGGCAGTGTCCAAACCATTATTGTATATGCCCTTCAACTTTTTAGCAAGACATAATTTGTCCTTGTCACTTGTTTTATCATAGTGATTGAGTATATAGTCTGCCAGTTGGTAATATCTGTCGGTTGTCATATCAATTTTTATTGTCTTTCAATTCAGCAAATACTTTTTTAACTAAATCAAGTGCTACATTTCCAATTTCTGAGTAATCTGCATCAGGATCAAGTGGTTGTTTGGCAATACTTTCTGGAATCTGTGTCATATGTAATTTCCAATTATACTCTCCAACATAATAATTGTCTGTATTATACCCATATTTTTCTCCAGCACTTTGAGCTTCTTCCTTTGTGTTATAACTACCAAGTATTACACCGTTGGGTTTGCTACCATGAGCAGGCACTTTTTCAAATACTGCATATTGTTTATTATTCATTTGACATCAATGTTGTATTTTTCCTTGATTAACTGTCTGAAATCTGCCGGTCTCCACTGATCAAAATGTTCCTCACCTGTTTCTTTATCTATTTTTGTGACAAAACTACGTGATGTCTCCTCGTCATATCGAATAACATGGGTACAGTGTTCTTTTTTATTCCACTCTCGTTCGTGTTCGGATGTGACGAAGATTGGTTTATTATTCATATTCAGATGGAAACTTTATTTTTCTTCGCTCGTCGCTCGTTAGGGCACGACCCAAAGAAATCTTTAGGGCAAGATCACTAGATGGGTGCAGATCTATCCAAGCACCTTGCCCGTCATAATGGCTATTGTAACAAAGATACACGTCTTTATCATATTTATTTACAGTCATGGGCTGAAAACATTTGGGGCAATATTGTGTCATATCCAATATTCACAATCCAATTTATATTCTCTATAAATCATAAACTCCATATTAAACTGCCGCATAATATCTTGACACCTGGATTCTTCCAAATCATCTTGAACTTCTTTTTTGAATGCGTGTTCTAAATCGTCATTCTCAATAAATAACAAATCATCAATTGATTCAAGACGTGTTTTTATGTGATGTGATAGTGTTTTTCTTCGTGTCTTGATTTCTTTAAGCGTTAGATCTAAATTTGGTTGTTCATTCATATTACTCCTTAAAATACTCTCTTACAGTATTTTCAAATATGGTCCTCAACTGTGGACTCATATTGTACTTGCCACTATTGATTTCAATGCTCTTACGAATATTACCATCCTTGTTTCGCTCAGTAGCAGCTTTCCAGTCCGCCAACATTTCAATCAAATCTACAAGAGTCATGTCCTCAACTCCATTGGGCCAATGTTCTGGATGATGCCGGTTCTTGCTATAATGATGATCAATTGCCGGTTTCACTTCAACCAACAACTGTTTATACTCAGAACTACCATATACCGTCTGTCCCAACTTAGAAGTATTTTCAGCAAAAATACTCAGTTCAGGCTCTTCAAACTTGCTGTTGTCATGATTCTCTCCACGATGAATCAAATCAGCAACGAACAAATTGAGGTTGTGCTGAACCTTACGAACATGCTTGTGGGTTTCTGCTAAACAGTAGTTTATTTTATCATTCATAATTAATTACTTCCTTCATCACGCATTTTCTTTGCAATAGCACAATCCTCCAACAACTCGGGATTATCAAAGATGTTGCCAATGATTTCCAAATCACAACTACCACAATTAACATAATTGCTCAATTCATCGCCACCTACATACGATTGACAAATACAAAATCCTTCTCGTAACCACGTTACCACCCCCCTAGTGTAAATGCAACTACCAAATACTGATGACATTGTAGGTTCAGATTGTGTACGAACAATATCACCCTCATATAGATCAATATTACCTTTGGCTTTCACACCAGTCCACCATTGAATAGTATGACCTTGTTTGACAATCGGTTCACCTGGATAAATCACCAACGGTCCTTTAACCCATGTACGATACTTTTCATCGTAGATACGACATTTACTGATTGTTTTTCGGTTGATCATTTTAATAGTTCTGGATTCTTAAAAATGTTGCCTATATTAGAAGATTCATACGCCACATCACATGTTAGATTCACATAGTTTTGTTCATGGCTTGAATACTCCCATTCCAATACAAATCCAGCTCGGTCGGTGTTATAGTACACAGTTCCTATTTTTCCGTTATGTGATAAAATATCTCCTTCGTAGATGTTGTTTCCTTTGCCGTCGGTCAAGCCTGTGTATTGCTGAACAACGTAATCTTGTTGATTGACTATATCTTTGGTAGCATCATCTTGATTACCGCCAATAGTAGTGATAAAGTCAACAATATTACCATCACTATCTAGGTAATAGTTTGATGCGCAATGTAGTGATGAACCTGGATAGCAAGGTTCGTGTGTATAGCAATTTGATAATTTGCTCCAAATTCTGTATTTCATATTTTCTTAAACACGTTTCACAAAATCCCACTTGTCAGCGTCATTCATTCTTGCACTGATACCATCACACAAATGCAACAACCATGCTGCCTTGGTCTTTGGCATCACTGGACTTCCCCACTCACGCTGTCCGTGATGTGACAAAATGTTGTGGGTAACACTATCAGCATACTTATTACCATATTTGAAACTATGTTGTGTACACGCACTGTTCCACACCAAAGCACTACGACTGATGTGATGAATCAATCGCTTGTGTTCATTACCGTTCCATTCCTTGTATGAATTATCCGTTGGTTCATAATCCCACATTTTACCACAGTCATGAAACAATGCACTCAAATATACTTCAACTGGGTCAAGATTGAGTTGCAATGCAGCAATGTTGGCAAAGCATAGATCAACTACTTCGTGTGTATGTTGAACCAATCCACCTTTACCATAATGGTGTTGATGGGATTTACTGCTACCACTCCACAACTCAAACCGAGGATCCGCAATTACAACTGACGCAATATCATATACACCAAGAATATTTGCTCGGACAATTAGTTGTTGTTTATAGTTATAGTTCATAATTACCCGTTCAATTGATTTTTTTGAATACTATGACAGTTTTTGCTCAAAGCCAGAATTTCATCAAGACTTTCTTTGACCCTAATCGGATGAATCTGATTGTTTTTGGTAAAAATCAAGCTATGAACAATACTTGGTTCAATGTTGATCACCATATCAAGATTGATAAGGTTGGGAATGTATTTTCGATTGGTTTTGTTTTCGGTGGTATCGTGTCCAAGATCCAAAACGTTTAGTTTGATAAAATGTGCCATAAAATATTGATGTCGTTGTAATCAGTATACCACACGATCAAACATTGTCAACAACAGAGTTAGCTACAAGAGGTTATTAACTGAAAGTGGTGGGCCCTGTCGGATTTGAACCGACAACCAGTTTTTTATGAGAAAACCGCTCTAACCAATTGAGCTAAGGGCCCTGAAATGGGGAGCGGGTCCGAACTTTGCATTTCGCCTTCTGATCTGGACGACCAGCGTGCTCTCTTTACACTTGACCCGCATTAAAAATTTGCAAGACTTACGAGTATCTTGCTGCCCTTTGAAAACTGAAGCCTAGTTGATCATTTCCAGACTGGGGTACTATGAGGTAGCTATCCTCAACAACCTCACTATATACCACAATTCGGAACTGTCAACAACAATAATAACTATGTATATGTAGAACTATGAATTTCAAAAATACTGATATAATCGTGGTAAATCTTGTGAATCATGATTTTCCACTGTTTCGCAAATTTTTGATCAATAATCATCAACATTTCAACAAAATTCATTATGTTGTGAATGGACCAGGATATCAGTTTAATAATACCGAATCATACAATTATTTGGATGTGGTCAAAAGAAGCTTACCATTCGCAGATATTGTGTATGCATACCACGAAGATATTGATCATAGCAAACCCACAGATCCCAGATCTTATTCAACAAATTTAGCACTGGATCGCAGCACCAGTGAATCTGTGTTGTTTCTGGAACCAGACGTGATCATTGGCAACATGGACTACCTTTTGAATTTGCCTGATACGTTTGACTACGTGGCACATTGTGAGGATAGTACGTATAGACTGTCACCATCTTTGATTTGGGCAAAACGTCATTTGATTGATGCCACATCTCGACAGTTTTTGTATGGTCACAATTTCCCATTTATTCGTAAATTGGTTGAACCACCTGAAAGCAGCACTCCAATTGCTGATCGAATTCGATATTTCCCTGGACCAATTGGTGCCGATCACTTTGATTTTTTCACGGGTGAATTGTTGGGATTGAGCACCAATGCACATTTTATCAACCATCGATCATTTGATTTTTGGCATATGGGTGCAGTCATTCAAACAATGCATCTATTTAGATGTGGCGTATATGAATCAAATGGTGTACCCATATACAATTATCCCATGATGATTAATTATCTACAACGCACATTGGATTGTGGTGTTGAACTGGACGATAGATATATAAAAGAATGTACCGCACATATTCAAAATATGAATGCGGTACTACAAGCTTTGGCTTGATTAAAATGGTAGCCGCAGAGGGACTTGAACCCCCAAGCTGTTAAGCGACAGATTTTGAATCTGTAGTGTTTGCCAATTCCACCATGCGGCCATTAAAAGTCAAAAAACAACTAAAAAATTTGTGGGTATTGAAAGATTCGAACTTTCAATGCGGATATAAAGTGACCTGTTATATTCCGCTACTACTCCAAGTAGACACATACCCATAAAATTGTAGACCGTGGTGGGATTGGATCACCCACAACTAGTTTCAAGGCTGGTCAAGCTATATCTAGCACCCGTCTGACAGACACGATTTGATTCAACTACACTTGGAAACCACTCCAAGTAACGTACTTCGTGCGGCCCATCATCCGTATGTCTAATTCCATTACACGGTCAAAGTGGTAGTCTCATGCAGAATCGAACTGCCCAGCACCCCAATCTAGGGATTATAGTCGTTATAAGCGACCCCATGCACCTTACATCTTGAGACTATTAAAATTGGTAGCGGGAGAGGGATTTGAACCCCCGAGGCACTAAGGCACCACGTTATGAGCGTGGCCAGATACCGGACTTCTGACATCCCGCAGTCCATAAATTTTCAAAAAAAACAGTGATTAGGTTAACCCCAACATCCATATGTTACGTTCTATATTTCGTCCACAAAGAATGCCTTCTTTGTATCGCCGATTTATATCTTTGTTGGCTAATCAAAAATTGGTTGCGGATGGAGGAATTGAACCTCCAGCTTCAGCTTATGAAACTGACGAGTTACCGTTACTCTAACCCGCAATTGTAAAAGAACAAAAAATTGGTCCGACTGTTTTTTATTGAATCCTAATCCAGTCGGACGATTAGGATACCATGACTCATCCCCGCAACCAAGAAGTTTTTTAAGAGAACTTCCAACTCTAGGGGCATTTTGGTTATTAACCCTCCACCAGACCGTTTCTTTTAAGCAACGGACAAACAAAATGGTAGTCCATAGGAGAATCGAACTCCTCTCTCCGCCTTGAAAGGGCAGCGTCCTAACCGATAGACGAATAGACCATTAAATTGGTGGATCGGGTGGGACTTGAACCCACGACCAATCGGTTAAAAGCCGATTGCTCTAAACCAACTGAGCTACCGATCCATTATAAATTGTTCAAAGATCACTATCTTTTTCTTCACTTGACAATCCGCAAAATCTTGCGATCATCCAAGCAATGATTAGGTAGATAGTCAAACCTATTGTTATGTACACCACCGTCTTCATATTTCAACTATACCACAACTTTTCACACTGTCAACTGTTCTTTTTTGACGACCGCCTTCGATTGTGAGTCGCTGCGATTCCTACATACTTTGATGCTTTAGAGGGGAGCACCCCCCGCCATGCATAAAAGAACAATCACTGACAACACAATCATCTTAGCACCACATCTTGAAAAAGCAACTACTTTTTTCTGAACTTGTAAACTATACATATTACGACTGTTCTGAAATGATGCGAGAATCTACAACTTTTTGGTCAATTAATGCATTGTACCATTTTCTGCCTTCGGGTGTGAAACTGTAATCCCACTCTAAACAATACTTGGTTTGTAATTCTTCTACAAATTGAGTTGCATAACCTTTGCGTCGTTGATTGGCGTGTATGTGAATGTATTCAATAAATACCACGTCTGTTGTGGGATCAAGCGAATAGTATTTACAGAACCCAACAGACTCTCCAGTATTCAAAACACCGTTGCAACAATAATTGTCACGGTCTCTATCGAAATCCATATATACATGCGAAAACAACGTGGTAGCCATACTCAATGTAGTTCATAGGTTTTCTTCAACCATTCGCTTTTGCTTGACCGTGAGCGGCTGCTTTGAATTGGTCAATACCTCGTAAATTTCCTTCCAATCGTTGTGTGGATCAAAACCAGCTTTGTCATCCAACAGAAAATTGAAATACAACTTTTTTTTGAAATCACATAGATCATTCGATGGACAACCTGGATTGACATTGAAATGGTGAAATTTCAATCCAAATCTATTTGTAATGTCCATAATGGCATCATAATAACTGCTGGTCCACAGTGTGATGACATTATCGTTGCTATTGTACAAAAAGTCAAGAGTTTCCTTTGCATAAGGAAAAATTGTGGCACCCTCATTGAATTTGTTGTATTTGCCAGTGATGATGGTGTCGTGCAAGTCAATGCACCAATACAACTTCGTCCAATTACGTTCAATCTTTTGACGGTTAACGTCTGAAATAATTTGAGTCCAAGTTTTCATTCTTGTGTTTCCTTCCACCATTCGGTGTGTTCAATACCTTGTTCAATTCTGCCAAGTTCTATCAATCCGTCAAGGAATTCTTGCATCTCCAAGACGGGTTTAATTTCTTCAACCCAATGTAGATTCATATTCTTCCAGAGTTAATCCCTTTTTGGGCCACTTGTTTTCGGAAATCATACGAATTCGACGTTCGTTGGCAATTTTAATTGCACCTTCTGCTCCTTTATCGGTACAAATGAAAAAATTGTAGTAACCTGTGGTAATATATTTACCATCACCGGGAGAATCCAATACAAAGTCGATGTCAGCATATGAGTTTTCATCGGTGGTTCTGCCAACTTCATCGTTTTCCACTTCATCGGTATTACCGTCAACATCCATTTTTATCGAATAACCACGATAGCCAATTGGTGCAATCAACTCGGTCATGATTTGCCAAGTAACAACCCTTGCAGCCTCATATTTGGTGGAGATTTGAGCAGCATATTCTGTTGCAAGATCTTTGTCTGCAAATACACCACGAACTCCGTAGTCGCTGTAATTACCCTGCGTTACTAAATAGATTTCTTTCATAGTGTGTCCAACACGTCACGGGTGCTTACCATCAACGGCAGATTCTTAGCGGCGGGCAACGTATACAGTGTCCAAGGAGAATGTTTGTGTGGTTCAGTGTCTATTGGAGTCTCTTTTAACTCGTCGGATAGTTGTAAAACAAACCATTGGGTAACATCACTTTTACCACCATTATGGTATGACACAATGCTTCTTTTGAATCGGTCCAAGTCCGTGACGTTGATTCCAGTTTCCTCTAACAGTTCACGTTGCATGGCATGTACATCACTGGCATCAGTATCCTCAACCATACCGCCAGGACATGCATATTTGCCAGTTTGATATAAACCAAGTCGTTGACTCAACCAAATTTGTTTTTCAACAATTGATTGATCAAATCCGTCAATCAATACACACGCTACACCAATTTTAATTTTTGTAGTATTCATATTATTACTGAGGAAGTGTTTTTTTGTAATTGTATTTTATATCTAGATTGATACTACACACAATTAGTCCAAAAGTCAAGAGCGAACTGGTATAGGTATGTCTAGAAGCAAATGCTTCACTATCATAAATGCTTGTGGGAAAATGCAATCGTATTCCCAAAAACAACCCACCAGCTTTTTTACAATGCCATTTGGGATAAATATCTAGATATTTTGTGGTCATATTTACTTATAGTTTTGGTTGTAATAGTTTCTGTAAAACGCCATCACGATACCGCTAGTGGTTCCTACATTCAGTGATCGCACACTACCATATGCTTCAATGGTAACAATCTTCTTGCAGTTGTCAAGAATATACTTGCTCAAACCACACTGTTCTTCGCCAAAAACAAACAAAGGCTTGTTGTTAAGACCATAAAAAACATCGGGTTGAAACAAATCAGCGGTCTTGTGACTATATTCTGGAATATTGTTCTCCACAGCAATCAATTCATACCCATTATCATCAATATACTCCATCAACTGCTCTTCTGTCTTAATATGCATTAAATTGGTGTAATGGTGAGTACCCACACTTCCCCTTCGATCCCAATTTTTACTGCCACCAACATACATCACTTGAGCGAAACCAAAAAAATTGGCATTGCGTACAAGTGTACTCAAATTGAAATCGCCATTTACATGCAACATAGCAACACCGGCACCAATACAAGTGGTGCTGCAATAATCCTTGATTTGTTCAACCGTTTGTGTCTTCAAATGATCCAATACATTCATGATGTAACTGTATCACCATTTTAGAGAAAGTCAACAAACAATCTAATTGTATGAAAATTAACATCTTTTGATTCTAATCCTATGAAAATTAACATACTGAGCAAAATTTTGGTTCTAATCCTATGAAATTCTGTTTTTGTATCGTGGCGTTGGACACTACGTTATGCCGTCAACCATTTCTTTTTTCTTGCTTCGGTTTTCTTGATCAATTTATCGTAGAACACCACAGCTTCGCTTTTGAGTTTGGCAATCCATTTGTCCTGGGACAGCTTTGTATTGCAAGCCTGCATAAAGTTTTGCATGTTCTTGATCTGGAGTTGACCCACGCCAAGGTTTTGAATCTGTAGGTGGTCCCAATTCAATTCGTAGACATTCAATACACTGATGCTGGTAATCTGCTTGGTTTCACTGTTGTAGCCTACAAACACGTAATACAACGGTTTGTCAAGCTTAATCAAGCGATCAATACTGATCAAATTGGGCATTTTGAACTTTAATGCGGCGTCGCTGGTCTTTACGTCAACATAACAACCATCAACCGTCACGTCTTCAATGCTTCTGCGACTGCGAGCGGGTTTGACGTTATTGAAATTGGATTTGATGATTTCAACACAGTCAGCCTCAATCTTGTCGGCAATACCACGCTGTTGCAGTCCAGACGATTCAGGAAATGCTAGATTTGTGGATAGACACCGTTGAATTTTATTTTTGATGTCACTCACACAAACAATTCGCTGACACTTTCGTTGTTGTGAATACTGTTGATAGCCTTGGCAAACAAATTGCTAACGTCCAATGACTTGATGTTGGTCGGCTTGTACGCCAATTTCCACCAGTGATTCACCGTGGAACTATGTACAAATTCATCAATAGACGCATTTTGCTCAATCACATTGGGTCGGGGCATAGCGTTGGAAAGACGTTCCATGCCAGTGTCAGTGAAACATCCATGCGTCACAGCACAAACTACCTTTGTTGCACCGTTCTTCTTACATGCGTCAGCGGCCTGGATGAGGGTGCCACACGATTCTGTTAGGTCATCAATGATAAACACCGTCTTGCCAGATACATCACCTGAAATGCTTTGCAATTCAACTTTGTCATCACCCACACGTTTCTTTGAAATGAATCCAAAGTCACACTTCAAATAGGAAGCATACTTCTCTGCTCGTTTGACTGCACCAACGTCAGGAGCCATGATAATTATGTCTTTTGCGTCAAGTTGAAGAGACTTGATATATTCAATCAACACGGGTTCAAACGTCAAATGGTCAAACGGAAGGTTGGTGAATCCACCCACCTGAGGACTGTGCAAATCCATCGTCACCACTCGGTCAATGCCACTGGCTTCAAATAGATCCAATACGAGCTTGGCACTAATCGGTACCCTGCTTTTGTCTTTACGGTCCTGCCGGGCATAACCAAAATAAGGAACAACAGCGGTGATACGATCAGCACTGGCACGACGTGCTGCGTCTGCCATGACCAACAGTTGCATCAGGTTTTCGTTGGCAGGTTGAGTGATTCCCTGAATGAGGAACACGTCGCTACCACGAATGTTTTCCTTGAACTGACAGTATGATTCGCCGGAGGGAAAATTGTGATGATAAATCTCGCCCAACTTGGTGAACAGATTGTCTGCAACTCGTTGTGCGAGAGGAAGATTGCTGGTTCCACTAAAGATTTTTAGGTTGCTCATATGTTCAAATACTATGACTCACTACGATTTTTCAATCGCTCGTCGGAGATCGGAACCACACCTTTGCCATTGGTGATCCATTGAATCAACTGATAAACACCAAATGCTAACAACATGAGTGGAATCATAACCCACCACAACACAAAGAACATACAGACTGCGAACCAAAAAATTACCTTATCAATTGGCAGGTTATTTTTGGTCCAATACGTATCTTTATTATAGGATTTAGCGGTTAGCCAATGGCGTTTGGTGTTGAATTTGACCAACGTAAGAAAAATGACGGTTGGAACGAGAAAGTATAAAAGAAAGCTCATAGTGTTATTCTAATCGGTTTTGTTAAAATGTCAATCTTTTTTTGAATTGTCTTTGTGGGCGGAACTCTTGAAAATAAATCCACACAGCACGTTGAGACCCCATGCGTGTAGAAAATCAATTTCCTTGAGACCAAACTGGTATGGAACCACATAGTTCCACAACCACATGACTGGCAGTGCAAGCAACGCACTGATTCCAATAATCAACATCGCAATACCAATCAGTGTGCCAATCAGAGTTATAATAATTTTCGCCACGTCCAGAATAATTTTCATCATATATTTACAACAGTTTTAGGTTTTTTGCCTTTCCTCATGTTGAGGTCTTTACGAATTACGATAATTTGTTTGGCTTTGTTCATGACTCAATCTCTGTTATATAGATTAATAATGTATATTGTTGCTATATATAGCCAATATTATAAACATTGCCATTTCAATTACTTCTTTGGTATTATTGTCCATATGTTTCCCGCCAGTGTTTGTTTGGAACGCCTCGTTTATCTGCTACAAATTGTGCAACACCATCATACTTTCGTTGTTTATACAATTCATACAAAATTGGCAATTCACCGTAGGTTACAGATTCAGCATCTGAACAGGGTACTAAATAATCATTTATATTTATACACAACCCCAAACATTCTTTACCATCGTGTTTGCTAACTTCCGAGGTTACGCCCAATATGCATTCATCCAGTAGATATGCTGCCATGTTCTCATGATCAGCAACTATTTTGCCATTGATATTGTACCAATATGTACGTTCAATTGTCGTCGTTTCTGTAACATCGTTGTTTATCATAATTTAATTATTGATTAAAAAACCAACTAAAAGTCTGCTTGATGATAACCATATTGACTTCATGGTAAATCAACCATTTTACCCATGTGATAGGAGCAAAGAAATAATCCACGATGCTCCAGAAGAGGCTGTTATGAATGGTATAACCAATCATTGCGGTTGCGAGTGTGAAAAGAAAATAAATGATTCGTCCAAGTGTGTTCATAACTCCGAGTGTCTTCATATTTTTACCAATTAATATACAATTTATCCCAACTATCATTGTCTCGTTGATCATATCCAGTATCACGTCTAACAACATATCCGTCATTTTTGAGTTGGACCATAACAGACTCAACAAGATTTTCTGCTGGGCACTTAACATTTACTCCATTAATTCCTCTCTTTGCTGCTTGTTCAATAGTTTTGTATAGATTTTTGAGATATGTAATTTTTTCCGAAGAAAAAGCAGTGTCAGTAAGTTTACGTGCGTCAGATGCTTTCATAGATTTATAGTACCCTAGTTTTTCAGAAAGTCAAGAGCGGTTTTTTGAAAAGGATTACCGCAAACCAGTTTGTGTAACTTACAGAGCAGCATTCGTGCGAATGGTGGCAAAATCAATTTCCTTGACCAACACACCATTCGTAAACACAACCTTCAAATAATCCTCGCCGGGATCATTCTCACCAACAGTGACGAACTTGCCATCAACCTTGGTCAACTTGAGCTTGCCCTTCTTGGATGCCTTGCTCTGATCCTTGGGATTCTTGAAAATATCGTACCACTGTCCATTACGATACTGTGCCGAACTCTTGAAAGCACACCGCTGAGTATCACGATTCACCTTCTGCAACAACCCGCCACCCATACCGAAACAAGCAATATTCTCAGTGGCAAATTTAGCCTTGGTAACAGCAAACAAAATCTTCTTGATACCATCCAAGTCAATTCCATCACCCCACAACACTCGCACAGCCGGATTGATCAACTTATATCCCTTGCTGTTCACGGTGCCACCATAGTTGTCCCAAAGTGACTTCATAATCCAAACCATTTCCTCCTCTGGAGTCTGATGGGTAGGAGTGATACTGTCAGGACGTACAACGAATGGACCACCCTTGCGATTCAAAATACGATCCTTGAACACCTTACCAACAATGTTGTCCACAAAGTTGTAGATGTCGTAACTGTCAGCCACACACGATAGAATACCAGTAGGATATTCATTCAACAAACTCTCAACAACCTGCTGTTCGCCGTCCACGCCAAGAGCCGTCATAACACTGTGTTCAGTAGCAGCCACACTGTATGCCAAACCATCAAGATTAGCATTGTAGTAGTTCATCGCCACTTCCATAGCAACCACAGTGTCAGTTCCAAGGAAGTTAATCAAATGAGCAGCACCACCAATACCAGCCGTCTCATAAGAGCTTGCGCCCCTGAAACCAAAATCGTGGAGTCCGAAGTTGAGAAGTCCACCGTCACTTGTCAACTCAAGATATTCCTTGATATTCACCTTCACTTCACGGGAAAGTGCCGCCACCGTCAGTGGATACCAAACCTGAGATAGTAGACTCTCAAGAAAATTAGTAAGCCAGAAACACTTACTGTCCGTGTTTTCAACAGTCATCAACACATTGTTGATAGGAACAACCGTACCCTCCTCAACAGCCTTGATAACAATGGGAAGCCTGCCTTCCAAACTATTGAGAATATACTCCCAACCTTCACGGTTGAAATACTTCTCGTCACCAAAATGAGCCTTGCACAACTTGGCAGCGTTCTCAATCTTTTCACGGGTCACAACCACACCAATTAGATGGTTCTTAATAATATACTGAAGTCCAAAGAACGGAGTTTCAGCAAACTTGGAACCCTTGCGACACTCAAAATAACTATATACAATTTCGGTGTTCTTGGGATACTGATTCCAGTGATTCAACTTGTAACTATCGGTCGTCAAACAAATGTTCTTATTCATAATCTTTTTCTTTCTGTTGTAATGATTTTTATCTGTACCTTAATCTTTACCACTTTTCTAGTTTACCTCAACTTTTACACAAAGTCAAGGCATCTCTCCGTCCTTATTAAGTTGGAAAAACTTGTCTTGCAACTCACGATTTCCACCAAACTTATCATTGAACATATCCACCAATACATGATGCAGAGGTTCAATGTTGTCCTTGGTCAATCCAGTTCCAATAGGCACCCATTTAACCTCAGCAACATCGTCAGATCCTTCTGGCTTGCCGTAGATATACTTTGCCAAAAACAACGCAGTCTTGATTTTGTCCTGTTCTCCACGATAACGCCAGTCATCAATCAATGTTGAACCAAGATACGTGATGTCATCAACTTCTACGCTTGCCTCCTCCGTCACTTCACGTTTGGCATCAGCCTCAAGACTAGTGCTACGAGGATCACTGAATCCACCGATGAATCGCCACTTCTTTTCTTCTGGCTTACGTGCCAACAGAATCTCACCCTTGTCATTTACAACAGCGATGTCAACTGTCTGAAATGCCGTAGGATAACGATATGCCGTTGCAGCAATCATACCAGCACGATAGTCAGCAGTTGGAGGATAGTTGTTACACACACGACGGCGAACCTCAGTACCACTAATGAAGGTGGTAGCTTCAAGTTCACACACGTTGTACTTGCCACTGTATGCTTTGAGGAAACTGTCACGACTACCATACAAAGTAACCGATTGCATTGGTAGCAGTTGTTCACCGATTTGCTTGTCAAGACTTTTGCTCCAAGCAGCATCCGATGGATTGTCGTTGATGTAGTGAACCTCCACATTTGGAAACTTGTCGGCGATCATAGCACGACGTGCCCGATAGTCAAGAGGATTTGAAGTGGTGTTACGGATGATGCTGTTACCCAAGAAGAGAAGCACACGATCATGCTTTTGGATTACAGAGTTAATGAGGTCAATGTGTGCCTCATG